>Ga0116190_1001640_pt1 | contig 18986 bp, 19 predicted proteins | sample AD_JPNTR4_MetaG_FD_89808 | JGI IMG/M metagenome (GOLD analysis project Ga0116190, IMG submission 89808) | Active sludge microbial communities of municipal wastewater-treating anaerobic digesters from Japan - AD_JPNTR4_MetaG | ecosystem: Engineered > Bioreactor > Anaerobic > Digestate | place...
AAAGATTAATATTCAAGAGTCAATAACAGAAAATAAAGATATTGTATTATTTAGTTATTGTAATATAAATATTGTTATTTATTTATCCTGAATATGTTTATGAGTAAAGCGAGTAATTAAATTTATAAGGATCTGGTGCAGTTAGAGTTATTGTGATTTGTGTTATGAATTAGAGTATTTCGATTTCTGTGATTTCGTCTCCTGGAGACAATCTCATTAATTTTACTCCTTGAGTGGTTCTACCTTGAATTGGTACATCTTGTAACTCTGTTTTGAGAATTAAGCCATTTTTGGAAATTGTGATCAAAATAGTTTCTTCTGAAACAAACCGGCTGGAAATCAATTCTCCTGTTTTTTCGGTAACTTTAAAAGTTTTAATGCCACTGCCGCCACGTTTTTGATAGCGGTATTCTTTTAGTAAGGTTTTTTTGCCATACCCAAATTTAGTTACAGTGAGCAAACTATGGGTTTGCTTATCAACTTTTTTGGGTATCACAGCCATACCTACAAGATGATCATCCGAGTTAAGTTTAATGCCCAAAATGCCATTGGCTCCTCTTTTCATTGGCCTAATATCTTTTTCTGACATAAAAATTGATTGTCCTTTAGCGCTAGTTAAAATTAAATCATCTTCGCCAGAAGAAAAATTAGCCCATTTTAAAATGTCATCTTTATTGAGATTAATGGCAAGCAATCCAGTTTTTCTGATATTAGTAAATTCTTGGATGGAGCATTTTTTTATCAATCCTTTGCTTGTTGCCATAACGAGATATTTTTTAGCAGCCAGTTTTTGAGGATTGTAGCTTAGCACGGCCGTAATAGTTTCGTTGGGATCAATGTTAATGAAATTTTGAATTGCTTTGCCTCGGGCGCCCCTGGAAGCTTCAGAAACATCATATGCTAATGATTGATAAACCTTGCCTTTATCTGTAAACATTAATAAATAATCACGGGTATTGGCCAAAATAATTTTTGATAAATAATCTTCACTATTTTGACCTTCGTAAGCAGTAATGCCTTTTCCACCTCTTTGTTGAACGCGAAAAGTATCGAGAGACATTCTTTTGACGTATCCACTTTTAGAAATAGTAATTAAGACATTTTCTTCAGGGATTAAATCGATATCAGCAACTTCTTTTGGCAGTTTATCTCTAAGTTCTGTTTTTCTTGGCTCATTAAATTTCTCTTTTATTTCTTGAAGTTCTGATTTGATGACGCTAAATAATTTATTTTCATCTTTAAGAATTTCGTGGCATTCTTTTATTTGATTTCGTTTTTCTTTTGTTTCACTGTCGATTTTATATTTTTCTAAACGCGCCAAAGATTGAAGTTTGGTCTCTAAAATAGCATTAGCTTGAATTTCTGTAAAACGAAAAGTTTTGCATAAATTTTTTAAAGCTTCATCGCGATTTTCTGATTTTTTAATGATTTGAATAATTTCGTCAATATGATCTAAGGCTGTCTCGAGTCCTTCCAAAATATGCAAACGTTCCTCGTATTTTTTAAGTAAAAACTGAGTTCTGCGTAAAACTACCTCTTTTCTGTGATTAATAAATTCTAATAATAAATCTTTTAAAGTTAAAAGCCTTGGCTGCAGACCTTCCTCAGTTAAAGCAATTTGGTTAATATAAAAATATTTCTCTAATTCTGTATATTTATAAAGTTGGTTGAGAATTCTTTGAGGATTAGCATCAGATTTTAAATCTATAGTAATTCTCAGGCCTTCTTTATCGGATTCATCGCGTAAATCTTTGATACCAATAAGTTTTTTATCTTCTACTAAGCTGGCAATATGCTTAAGCATTTCGGCCTTGTTAACCATATAAGGAATTTCAGTAACAACAATTTGGGTTTTTTTGTTATCCTCAACAATTTCAGCCTTACCTCTAACCAATACCTTACCTTTACCTGTGGCGTAGGCTGTTTTAATGTCATCAGCGCCATAAGCAATGCCTCCAGTGGGAAAATCCGGGCCTTTAATAAACTGCATTAAATCATCGATATCGGCGTCTCTATGGTCAATTAAATACAAAGTTGCCTCGATAACCTCTCCTAAATTATGAGGGGCAATAGTTGTAGCCATAGAAACAGCAATACCCGTGGTGCCATTAACCAATAACTGAGGAAATCTTGCGGGTAAAACAGAGGGTTCTGTCGTGGTACCATCGAAATTGGGTACAAAATTTACGGTTTCTTTATCAATGTCTTCAAAAAGATAATCAGAAATAGAACTTAATTTTGCTTCAGTATAACGCATTGCTGCTGGCGGATCCCCATCAATAGAACCAAAATTACCTTGGCCTTTGACAAGAGGCATACGTAAAGAGAAATCTTGGGCCATTCTTACCAAAGCATCATACACTGCTATATCTCCATGGGGATGATAATGGCCTAAGGTCTCGCCGACAATGGTAGCTGATTTTCTAGTTTTTGCCCCTGAAGTTAAGCCTAAAGTTTTCATCGCATACAAAATTCTCCGCTGTACCGGTTTGAGACCATCACGGCTGTCTGGAATAGCTCGCGAAATAATAACTGACATCGCATATTCAAGAAACGATTCTTTTATTTCTTCACTGATATCTTTTTCTAAAATTGCTGGTTTTAAATTTTCTTGTTCTTTTTTTTGCTCTGGCTCGCTTACTGAGTAATTTTTTTTATCGGCATTACGCATAAAATAATTTTATTGATTTTGTAAAATAATTACTTTTGTTTCTTCTTTTTCTGAAGGTAAATTAGATTTTCTAATAACTAATTTTTCTTGTTGTTCGGGTTTAACCCCGTATTCTTTTAGAAATTTATCTACCGGATCCAAGTTTATTTTTAAACCAGGTAATTTATAATGCATAGGAATGACAATATTGGGTTCGATTTGATTAGTAATTGTTATGGCTTCCTCGGCGTTGATTGTATAAACACCTCCCGTAGGAATAAGTAAAATATCAACAGCGCCTAAGGTTTCAATAATTTCTTCTCTTAATTTCTTTTCGCCTAAATCGCCAAGATGGACAAGAATTAAATCCTCGGTTTTAATGACAAATATAGTGCTTTTGCCCAGTTGGGCACCATTTTTATTATCATGATAAGCCTCAATACCTTGAATAAAAATACCGTCAATTTCTATTTCTCCAGGAGTATCCATAACAAAAGGATCGCCTAAAATAAGTTTTGCATTATTATGGTCGTCGTGATTGTGGGTAATTAATAAAATATCGGCCTTGAAACGCGAGGGTTTAAGTCCTGTAGAACTTTCATTATAGGGATCAATAGCAATAACTTTATTTTGGGTTTCTATTTTAAAATATGACTGTCCAAACCATGTAAGAATCATAATAAGAAATTTTAGATACGGAGCTCGCCGTATTTTTGAAGTAAATTTTCAGATAATTTTTTAGTTATTAATATAATAAGTATAACAAATTTTATTGCAAAAAACAACCTTTATTCTTTGGTACGAGGAGTTTTTACCCAAACTGTTTCTTGGTGCTTTGTTAGGCCTAAATTGTATTCTACAAAAGCAATTACAAAGGGTAAAGGATATAAAAAAAGAACAAAAGGAATAAATAAGCCTTCAACTAAAATAAATTTTGTAAGTTCTTTAGCGGCAAATCATTGAGATCGAGGCTCCTCTATATATTTATTATAGCGCAAAAGAAGTATTAAAGAAAATAAGACCATTGGTAACCCGATTGTTGAGGTAAGAGTATAAACAATTTCGCTGAATGTATAGCTCTGAGGAAAATATCAGGCAAAAGATTGTAAATTAATAACCAGGATAATGCCTCGTAAAAGCCGTGAGCATAAAATAATAAAACTAAAAACCGTTAAAATGAAAAAGAAAAATGATTCTATTGGCCCGTAAAGAAGTAATCTATAATAAAGAGTTTTAATTAATTCTTTGTTGGGAGGATTTTGTTTTAGCAATTTTTTCAAATTTTGAATGACCTCTAATTGCCCTAAAGCCCAGCGTTTGCGTTGACGAAAATAAGTTTTAATTGTCGGTGGTGTTTGTTCCGTTGAAGGTAGGGGCAAGAATGAAGGCCAATTATTAGTTTTTAAATAAATATTTATACCTAAATCTAAATCTTCGGTGATTGATTGATAGTTAAATCCTCCAGCTTGGAATAAAACATTTTTTTCAATAAACAAATTGGTGCCCCCTAGGAAAGGTAATCAAGTCATAATTCAGGGTAAAAAATTTTCATGAGTAAAAGCTTGCGATAAAGCTACTACCTTAGTAAAACTTGAAATTTGTCAAAAATTGCGACACTGATAAACTGGGAGCTGAAACACTTTCTTTTTAGGATCCTGAAGGTTTTCTTTAGCTATAGCTAAAAGACAATTTTTGTCAGGATGATCATCAGTATCAAAAAACGCAAAAAAATTCGTTTTTGCATCAAAATCAGCCTTTAATTTAGTCAAAGCAAAATTTAAAGCCCTGCCCTTGGTTGATTTTACTTCTTTGCCTATGCATTTTCCGCCGAATTCTCCGCTAAAATCATAAGGTACATCTTGATGACTGATCGTTAGCTCTGGACTCGTTTGTTTTAAATCCGCGATCACTTTTTGAACTACCTCCTGAGTAGTTAGACCTATATCAGCGTTATCCTGTGAAATATGTTGTTTATCTTTATGTTTAGATAGTGTTTCTTTTTCGTCCGTAATGATAATAATTTCATATTTATTTTGCGGATAATTTAGAGCTCCTAATTCTCTTAATGTTTTTTCTACAACCTCAGCCTCATTTCTAGCAGGTACCAAAATAGAAAAAAATGGTAATTCAAGATTTTTTGATTGGGCTAAATTTTTGAGCTCCTCTAAGCTAATTTGATATTTTTTACCTCATTTTCTACGGGATTTAAAAAATACTATGACCGTGCGAATTAATAAAATAAAAGCTAAGGCCGCAATGATTTTTGCTCAAAAGCTCGAGGCGAAATTTAAAAAATTATAAAACCAAGGAGGCAAATAGAGTTGAAGGTAAAACGATAATAATTTAAATAATTTAATCATTATAACTTTATAGATCTAAATAAATGAATACTTGTTTTAAATATTTATCCTGTTGTGTCTGGTTCATTTCCGTTATCTTCTTCTATCAATTTAATGATAGCTTTAAAAATAGAAAGGCGGTTAAAAGCAAGAATTGCTCCAATAAACATTGCTAAGGCGAAAGAGAAAGTAATAAAAAAACAAAAGTTAAAATTATAATAAATTGATTCTGATAACTCCGCAGAAACAAATTTATTGCCCAAAATAAAACGTAAGCCATTAATAGCATAAAATAAGGGATCATAGTGACTAATAGTTTGCATTCAGAGGGGTGTTTTTTCTAAAGGGAAGAAAGCTCCCGAGAGAAATACTAAGGGCCCGATGACAATTTGCATAAGTACTGAAAACGTTTCCATTCGAGATATCTTGCTAGAAATAATAATACCTAATCCCGCCATACCAATGGAAATTAGAAAAATAAAAAGTAGACAGAGCAAAATTGAAGGCAAACTGATCTGAATATTTAAAAAAGGAGCAGCCATTAGCGTTAGAATTCCTTGAATTACACCTCTTGTTGTGGCACCTAGAAGTTTTCCCAAAGCTACCTCGGTTTTTAAAAGAGGCGCTGCTAAAATTTCTCTCATAAATCCGAATTCTTTATCTCAAACTAATGAAATTGTAGAATCAAAAACTGCAACTACAACACTCAAAACTAATACTCCAGAATAAAAGAAATTAGCGAAATCAAAACCCAGTATGTTGTCTGGAAGCATTGCATTCATACCTTTGCCGAAAATTAAAACTAAGATAAAAGGTAAAAAGATTGAAGTAAAAACTTTAATTTTATTACGCCAAAATAATAAAAGTTCTCTTTGCCAAATAATACTAATACCTTGTCAGTTTTTAATCGGCATTTTTAAAAACCGTCAAATTGATTGATTCGTTTGGTCACTATTAGTGTTCATGTTTAATTTTTATGACTTTATTTTGCGCTTCGCCGTTACTGTCTTTACTATATTCTCTAATTTTTCTGCCAGTTAGTTCTAAAAACACATCTTCTAAAGAGGGCTTCTTTAAATTAATTGAGATAATTTGTGTAGTAATAATTTCTAAAATTCTTGGCAGAATTGTTTCGCCATTTTCTACTTCAATATTAATATTTTTTCCTAACTGCTTAATTATTAAATCGGGAAAATGCTGTTTAATTTCTTGTAAAGCTAATTCATTATTTCTGGTACGGATTTGAATAATATCATTGGTAATAATTTTTTTCAAATTTTCTGGACTATCACAAGTAATAATTTCTCCATAATCAATAATGGCTATTCGATCACAAATTTCTGCCTCATTAATATACTGGGTAGTTAAAAAGATGGTCGTGCCAAACTCTTTTCTCATTTTTAAAAGATAATCTCAAATTTTATTTTTTGTTTGAGCATCTAAACCGACTGTTGGCTCATCTAAAAACAGAATTTGCGGTTGGTGAATAAAAACCCTGGCCATTTCTACTCGACGTTTTGTACCTCCTGATAATTGGCTAATGGTTTTAGTTCTTATATTTTCTATGTCTAATAGTTTTAAAGCTGGGTAAGCTTGTCTTCGATACTGATTTTTATTTAAACCATAAAGCTTTGCATGAAGATAAAGATTTTCATCGACAGTAAGATGATTATCAAGGGTAGTTTCCTGAAAAACAATACCAATTGATTTTCTTACTGCTAAAGGCTGCTTTATAATATCAAAATTATTGACTAAAACTGTACCTTTAGTTGGAGGCATTAAGGTGCAGAGAATATTAATTGTTGTTGTTTTACCAGCGCCATTGGGGCCTAAGAACCCAAATATTTCTCCTCTTTTTACATTAAAAGAAATATTATCAACAGCAGTGATATGGGGAAATCTTTTAGTTAAATTCTGTACACTGATAGCAAGATTATTGTTATTTGAATGATTTTCCATTAATTTAAAATTAATAATATTTTTCTAAGAGCGGGGTACGGGAGTCGAACCCGTCTTCTCACCTTGGAAGGGTGACGTTGAACCGCTCAACTAACCCCGCCTTAAAGTAGCAAGAAGATTTTAACAAAAAACCAAAAAATAATCAAATAATTTTTCACTTTGTTAATGCTTTTAAAATGCCTTAGTCTCAAATAATGCGGAATTCTTGAAAATTTTCTTGGGAATCTCAACTTTTTATTTCACATTTTTCTATTTTTGCCAAGAGTGGCCCTTGTTTTATTAAATCTATAAATTCTTTTAGTCTGTTTTTATCACCTTGGGCAATAATATCGAGTTGATTATCATTTTGGTTTTTGACATAGCCCTTGATATTGAACTGATCAGCCACTAATTTAGCAAAGCGTCTAAAACCAACACCTTGCACTTTTCCATAAAGAATGATTTCTTTTGTTTCCATATCTGGTAATCTTTTAAATGTTAGTCGTTGAATCATTAATTATCCATTTTTCTGCTCAGCTTATATGTTCTAAAATATAACTGGATTAGCCGCCCAATCTTTTTTCTCGTTTAGCAAAATCCTGCAGAGCCTTTTTTAGCTCGTTTTTATTAAAATCAGGCCATAAAGTTTTGGTAAAATAGAATTGAGAATAACCAGTTTGAAATATTAAAAGATTAGAGCTTCAATGCGGATCATTGTTAATGCCGGTTCTAATTATTAGATCAACATCGGGCAAGCTATGAGTTCATAAACACTGCTTTATTGTTTCGAAGCTAATCTCGTTAGGATTTTTAATTCGCGAATGTAATCGCTTGACCCCAGCTACCAATTCTTCTCTTCCATCATAAAGTAAAAGGATGGAAAGAAAGTGATCTTTATAGCTTTCAGTTTCTGTTTCAATTTTCTCGAGGTTTTTAACTATTTTTTTATCAAAATATTCTTTTCATTGTCCATAAAATTTAATGTTTACTTTATAGTCTTTTATTCATTTTTGCTGATAAAATTCTTGGATGCCTCGGTTAATGAGATCAATCAGAGTCTTTATTTCGTTTTTTGGTCTTTTAACAAAGTTATCTTTTGATAAGATCCAAAAAGTAAAATATTTAATTTTGAAATCAAAAACATCTTTGGTAATTTGTTTGAATACTTCGCCGCCTTTTTCATGCCCTTTTCAAGGCAATAAGTTTCTTTGTTTTGCTCATCTACGATTGCCATCAGGGATAATTAGTAAGTGTTGACATTGCATATTTCTCGTCTAATTAAATGATTAAAAATATCAATAGAACTCACTTTAATAGTTTAGCAAAAACTTCGGAAATTTGCAACTCGTGATATATTTTAAATAAATATTGGCCGTGATTTTGCATATACATTTGGACGCACATTTACACTCGTGTTTTTTGGATAAAAACTTAATAGCGCTTCGCCTCTTTTATTTTATCAAATTTTATGCTAAAATATTTTAAAGCTGAGGTGGCGGAATTGGTAGACGCTTACGGCTTAGGACCGTATGCCTTAGGGCTTGCGAGTTCGAATCTCGCCCTCAGCACTCAAATTAGCAATAGAGATAAAATAGTAAAATAAGTTAGCAATAGAACTTCTTTAATGGTTTGAAATATATAATATTAAAACCCGCCGAAATTTGGCGGGTTTTAATTCTAAATTCTAATAAGAAACCCAAACATTAATTACCAGGATTGTTATTTACACTTGCTTACTTATAAGATATAAACTATTGTCAGAAGGTGCAGGATCCTGGAGCAAGAAGATTACAGATGGCAAATACTAATCCTTTAGCTAAAACAGCAATAGCTATGCCAGCAAAAATTCACATCATAGCGTTGCCCAATTGTCCCACTGTGTCTTTTTTGCCGCCTGATGTAACATATTGGATAGCAATGATCAGCATATAAACTACAGCCACTAAAATTACTGCCGCGAATACTCAGTTAAGGACTTTTTGAATATAATTAAACAAAGCGTTTCCTGTATTAAACAACGTTGGTGCTACGGCTGGCGCTTGTTCCGGCCCTTGTAACTGGGCGAAAATCAAAGTCGGAGTCAATAATAAGGTGCTAATAATTAGTCATTTTTTCATAGTGCGTTTTAATTTATTAAATAAAATTCTTTTAACTTAACGTAATAATTAATAGCTACTAAACAAATCAATGACGACCCTTATAGCTTTTAATTACGTTAATTATAGACAAATATTTAGAAAAAGTCAAGCAACTTTGGAGATTTCTTTCCTCAGAAATTATTGCGGAGGTCAAATAGGAGTTCAAGGAGAATTAGTGGCGCTCTGCCCTTGCGGTATTGGTACTACTTGAGTTGCGGGTGAATTTTGGGTTGAAGGTGCTTCTAAATTAAGTTGTTTTCCAGTTAAAATACTGTAAGTAGCAGAAACTATACCTTTTGCTAAAATAATAACAGCCAAACCCACTAAGGCGTACATTAATATTTTACCAGCTTGTTCCACTTGCTTTTTGTTTCCCGATGAAGTGATATAAAGAAAACCAGCATACATCAACATTATAACAGCAATAGGAATAGCAAAAGTAAACATTCAATTAATAATGTTGTTAATAAGTGGCAAGATACTATTTTCACCCAAAGGATTAGGAATTACTAATTCTTCGGTATTAGGATTAGGTAAATTAACACCCCCAATAGTGCTAGTATTATCAGCCCAAACTTTCTGGTTAGTAAAAGCCAGACTTCAAATACAAAAGCAAAAAATGATCCAAAAAAAATTTTTCTTCATAGCAAAATATTAATTGTTTTTATTATGATTTTAGAGTAAATTTTTAAATTGGCGCTTTTCGCGATATTATTGTGTTTGTTTTGCTTTTAGACAATTGTTGATGCAATCTTGAAAAGTGCCACCCCAATCTGTCTCAGGTAAATTTTTGCACATATTGTAGCAATCTTCTTGAGGCGTTATTTGAGTTTCTGCTGGGTTACATTTGATTCTATATCAATTTTGTTTGAGTTCTGGCATTTTTGGCGCAAAAATATAGAGGACAGTGTTAATAATAGCTCAAGCCAAAACCATAATGGCGACACCAATTAAAACATTAGTAAAACCTTTTCAGGCGCTAGCATATTTTTTTTCATTGCCAGCAGCAAAAATCATATTAAAACCACTAACCATTAATAAAATAATGGCTACAATAATTATGACTTGGAAAGCTAAATTTAAAATATTTTGAATCAGCATTAAAAGATGACAACCCGTGCATTCTGGCTCTCCTTTACCACCGCAAGGGACAAGCCCGGCGCCAAAAACTATCACTGGCAATGTAAGCCCGATAAGAATTAAGGGAATAATTTTTTTCTTCATAGTAAATTTTAATTATTGCTTTGATAATTTATTTATTTTTTGTAGTTATTTTGTAATTTGGAATAAGGCGTTAATGGCGCTCGCCGCTTTGTTAACTGCCTCCCTAGGATTAATGTTTTTTATAGTAACATCGTTAATCATTTCTTGAAAAATTAATTTAACTTTTTGAGAATCCGGACGATATCAATTATGGCTTATAAGAGCTTGTTGGCAAAAAGTCACTAAATCTGGATCTTGGTAGCAGAGATTTAGAAGAGAGCGAAGCGCAGGAGGATTTTTAGTTAATTGCATATATTTAAGAGCGCTGGTATAGCTTGTCAAATTTTTGATTATATTTCAAGCAATATCTGGATGTTTGCTTTGCGAGGAAACGGTTAAGGCATCATAAGAAGCAAAACTCAGTTTGTTAGGAGAATAAAGAAATTGAGGAAAAGCGGAAATACCAAAATTAATATTAGGATTTTTTTCTAAAATCGCCTTTCTATCTTTACTATAGCCGAGATAAAGAACACTTTGCCCAAAAGCAAAAGCATCAAGTGAGCTTGAAAATCCATTATGTCAAGTATAAAGTTTGCTTGATGGCATTGCAAATTGGGCATAGAATTTTAGAGCCTCTACTCCCGGAACAATTGATTGAGCTTGTAAATAAGAGGTTATATTAAAATCAACACCAGTTTTAGTGTTATTAGTCATTTTGGCGCCATATTGCATCATAATGAGCGAGAGAATATCGTCAAAGTGATTGATATTAGAAGCCAATCCCAAAGGGATAGCCGCTCTTGTAATTCTCTGATATTGGTCAACAGTTCTTAGTTGGGGCAGTCAGCTAATAATTTCTTCTCAAGTTTTTGGTGGCGTGGGAATATTTAATTGATCTAAAATAGTTCGATTATAATAGAGGGCTAAATTGTCAAGAGATAAAGGTAAGCCATAGAGTTTATTATCTCAAACTAAATCTTCTTCAAGTGTTGCTGGGAAGTCATCTCGTAACTGTTTCAAACTATATTGGGAATTATTAAGAAGATCATAAGGAGTAATAAGGTTTTTATAAATGCCGAGATCATAATTTTTGATCATAAAGATATCGGGACTATTACCGTCAATAAAAGCTCTTTCTAAGTCATCTTGGTAAGTATTAGGATTTTTTTCTACATAGGTTACTACTACGTTTTTCAAAGACGGTTCCATGGTGTTTCAAAGCTCTGAAAAGACTTCTTGTGACATCTCTGTGCCCCAGATAGTGATCTGAGCTGGAGCTTGATAGCGCCTTACTAATTTATGACCAAAAATAATTAAGAGTAAAACAATAATACCAAGTACTATAATTATAGTTTTTTGTTTTTGAGTTTTCATAATATCAGGATATTTATTTTAATATTTTTAAATTTATTTAATGTCTATTTTGTAAATACTAAACAATAATGTGTGTCGGATACAAAAATCTCTTCTTTAAAAGTAAACCCTAAACTTTTTACCAAATCTTTTGCTTCTTCACTGCTTAAAGGATAGAGTAGGTCACTCTGAGGTAATTTATCTGGTTTTCAGTCAATAATTACTAAATAACCCGTATCTTTTAATATTCGTTTCGCCTCTTTTAAAATGGCTTCCTTATTTTTAGTTTCAAACAAAATATTAGATGCCAAAACCATATCAACAGAGCCGTTATTCAATTTTGAGCCTCGCGGTTTTTCTAAATTTGCCGTTATAGTTTCAATAATAGTGGAAACTTTTTCTAACTTGGCTCTGGCATTTAAGGCATCTAAGGCTTTTTCAGATGCGTCTAAAGCAATCACCCTGCCATTATTGTTCAAACTGTGGGCTAAAGCCAAACTGAAAAAACCCGAACCAGCACCAAAATCAGCAATGCTCATGCCTTCAATAATGGGCAAACTTTGTACAACTGCTTGAGGGTTTAATATACCAGTCATATTATTAATTGCACAATTAAATTTAATTAAAATAATTATAACAAAATATGTTTTTAAAATTGTTTTCTGGGGTATAAGACTTATTTAATTAAATATCACAATTTTATAATAAATTTTATTTTTTGTAAATACAAGTATTTTATAAATATTTAGCGAATTATCTGTTCATAAAGAAGTTTTCCTAATTTTTGAGGATCATGACGCAAATATCCAGATCGTCGAATTGTATTAGATACAATTATTTTCATTTTTTTATAATTTTTAAAATCCTCAGCATTAAATGGCACTAGTTCTTTCTTTTCTTTAAGATATTTTTTTAGTGTCGCCTGAGAAACAGTACTAGGATTATTAACAATAAAATAGTCAAAAGGATTGGGATAAATATATCGCTCCATGGTTTTTAAAAAATCAATAGCGTGGAAACCATTGGTTTCGCTAAATTTAGTAGTAACATTGCAAATGAATATTTTTTTTGCCTTACTTTTTCGAAAAGCTTCATTGGTACCTTGAACTAAAAAATTTGGAATAATGCTTGTATATAAATCACCTGGGCCAACAATAATATAATCAGCATTTTCTATGGCTTTGGCTGCTTCTTTATAGATTTTTGCAGGTGGATTTAAAAAGACTTTATCAATAGCCGAGTCGGGTGTATGTTTATATTTTCCTTTGTCAATATTAGTTTCGCCAACAACAAAAACACCGTTTTTTAACTGAGTAAATAATCTTGTGTTTTCAAGAGTTATTGGCAAAACTTCTCCCTGAATATTTAAAATTTTACCAGCTTCCTCGATAGCTTTATCAAATCTGCCAGTAATTTTTTCTAAGGCTGTTAAAAATAAATTGCCAAAACTATGGCCTTTTAAACCCGAACCATTAGAAAAACGATAATTAAATAATTTAGAAATTGTTTGGGTTGAGCTCGGTGATAAAGCAATCAAGGCACGGCGGATATCACCCGGAGGCAAGATGCCAAATTCCTCTCTTAAAACTCCCGATGATCCACCATCATCGGCCATTGAGACAATAGCTTGTAAATGAAGGGGATAATTTTTCAGGGCGGTTAAAACAGTAAATACGCCTGTTCCTCCACCAATCACTACGACTTTTTTCTTGGGACTCTGATTCATTATAAAATTGTTTAGATTTTAGCTAATTTAATTCTATCATTTTATTATTAACATTTCAAATAAAAAAAACCAAAAATTTGTTTTTGAAATTTTTGGTCAAATATAACGCTTATTTTTCAAGTTTATACACTTTTGTGTTTTCTTGATTTTGATTTTTTGTGCTTCGTATAAAAAATAAATGTTGGCCGAACAATTAAAGTATCATCATTGGAGGTGCTCCCGCCAGGGCTCGAACCTGGAACCTTGGGCTTAAGAGGCCCCTGCTCTACCAATTGAGCTATGGGAGCATAAGAACTAACATTATATTATATTGCTGATTTTTTAAATTATTAACATAATCTACTTAGCTTATTATCTGTTATATTCTTTAAAAAAGAAGACTAATCAGCGCGTGGTGCCGGCAACAGGAATCGAACCTATCTCTAGGGTTTATGAGGCCCTCGCTTTACCACTAAGCTATGCCGGCTGCCATAATAATTTAATTTTGTTTTAATAAAATACCATATTTTATTAATATTTATTTTATCTTATTTTAATTTATTTTGCAATAGTTTACTTAACTATAAATCATTGATATAACCTATATTCGATCACAAATAAATTGTCTGATGGAAATTTTTTGTGATCCCGACTCGCGGTTTTTGCCTTGCTTCGCAAACAAAAACATCGCTGCGCCTTTCAAAGTCCCAACGAAAACCAAGCAGTTGGTTTTCTCTGAGGAAGTGCCCCTAACAGGATTCGAACCTGTAACCTCAAGCTCCGCAAGCTTGCACTCTATCCAGTTGAGCTATAGGGGCAAATAAATGAAATAATTAGGTGATAAATAAAAATCATTATTCTGATCTCTAAAAGCCAATTTTTCGTTGCCTTATCATCTAGTTACAAAATGTACGTACGGCCCGTACGTACAAATTAGCAATCAATTTTGAATATGAAGGATCAAAATCTTTTTTATTGTCTGCGTTTTTATCTGCGTCTCGTGGTTATTGTCCTGAAAATTTTTATGAGTAAAGCGAGTAATAAAATTTTCTAGGATCTGGTATATTTAGAGTGTTTACTTTGGTATCGGCTTTAGTAGTGTTTGCATAGGGCCCAATAAACAATAGTAACTGAACTACATTTAGAACATTAAAAATCTAATAATTTTATCAGCAATATTATCAGATACTTTTGCTGATAGATTACATTTCTTTTCTAAAAATTGGGCGACTTTATCAATATCTGCTTTTGCCACTGGTACATAAAGTTTTGTATAGGGAAAAGATTTGGTTGTGAAGGCAATAAGATAATCATTATTATAGGGGAGAAAAGAGGCGCTGCTTATTGAATCTCAGTTCATTGTTTGATTATTAAGATGGATTTTTTCGTTGTCAAGAATAAAAAATTGATTTTCTGGTCGGAGTGATTTACCCAGAACTACAATTAAACCAAAAATAATAATTACTGCTAAAAGATAAATGTGCAAATAATTTAAAGCAAGCCAAACTAAAATGATACCCGATAACGCAACAATTAGATATCAATCTGTGGATTTTGGAGGGATTGTATAAGCTCAAGAAATATAGCTGGAGCTTTCTTTGATATTTTCATCTTTTTGTTTTGTAGATTGTTTTTGAAAGGACGATGCCGGCTCTGTGATTTCCGGCATTTCTTCCTCTTTTGACGGCTTTATTTCTTTTTCTTTAATAACGGGAATTTTTATATCTCTTTTGGCCATAATATTTTTTTAAATATTTTATAGCTAATTATATTCTAATATAATTTTAATTTATTTTCAACTGTTTTAGTAATTTTATCAAAATTTTCATTACCATATTTTTTGACATATTTTTTGAAGGTATTGCCTCTATCTTTGTAGTTGCGAAACATTCCAAAACTGGGCGCAGCCGGAGAAAGTAAGCATATCTCTCCCTTTTTTGTTTTTATATAAGATAAAAGGACTGCTTGCTCTAAATTTTCAGCAAAAATCATTTCTGGTTCGTCGCTCTTAGTTATTTTTTCTATGGCTTCTTTTATTTTTTTGCCTGTTTCTGGCAAAAGAATTAAGGTGCGCAAGTTTCTTTTTAAAATATTTTTAGCCAACTTAGAAAAATCGAGGCCACGATCAAATCCTCCTGCAATAAGAGTTTTTACTTTGGGTCCGAGAGTATCTAAAGCGAAGACCGTGGTTTCGGGAATAGTTGACAAGGAATCATTATAAAAACTAATACCCTTATAAGTGCCAACATATTCTAAACGATGTTTTAGTAATTTAAAATTACTAATAGTATTTAAAACGATTTTATCTTCAACATGAAAAATTTTTGCTACCCTTACTGCTGCCATAATATCAATTAAATTAATAAAACGAGCATTTTTGTTAGCAATTAGTTTTTTAATTCTTGAAATTAAAGGCGAGCTAAAAGGAATTTTGAGCTTACGAGCTTTTGATTTTTGCGCGATTGTTTTAACGTTGGGGTCGCGGTAATTATAAATTAGAATATCATTTTTAGTTTGGTGCCTAGCAATATTGGCTTTGGCATTTTTATATTCTTCAAAATTTTTATAATAATCCAAATGCTCTGGGTAAATATTCAATAAAACAGCAATTTCGGGAGATTTTTTTAAATTATAAAGTTGATGACTCGAAAGCTCATAAGCATAAATATCATTTTGATGGCTTTTAAAGAGGAGAGGTAAAACTGGCTTTTTAGCACCAATATTGCCAACTAAATGTACTTTTAAACCTGCATTTTTAAGTATTTTGTAAATTAGGGTTGTAGTAGTGCTTTTTCCTTTCGTGGCTGTGACGCCAGCAATAGTACCTTGATAAAAATTGAAAAATATTTCAGATTGCGAAGTAATTTTTTTCTCTTGATAGGCTTTTTCTACCTCAGGTAAATGAATTGGTACACCAGGAGATTTAATAATCACATCATAATCACGAAGCGCCTGTAGATGATTACTACCTAAATGGAGCCGATAATTTTTCTGTTTTTGAAGTAATTTTTGCGAGCTTTTCTCCAATGCATTTTTTTCTTTTTGATCAGCAATGCCGATAATTTTATTGGGAAATAATTGACGTAAAAATTGAAAAACATCTCGGCCTTCTTCACCAAAACCTAAGATTAAAATTGTTTTATCTTGCCATTTTTGGACTAATTTTTCTAATTTAGTATTCGAAATTTTCATAAACATGTTTTAGATAACTATTCAGTTCTCGGGGTAAATAATTTTGTTGGCTATAGCTCTCAAGAACTCTTTTTGCTCTGGTTTCGAGGTTTGAATATTTTGGTAAAATTTTCTTTTCAAAATATTGAAGTAATGATGGCAAGGAAGATTGGTTTATACTTTTAGCTTTTTTCCAACTTAAATAAAAAGCCGCCAAGCTTTCTTCTTTGGTACCGACACACTCGAATGGTTTAAATTTTTTTTCTCCCAGAAGTTCCTTCATCAAAGGTAGATTAGATTGATCTTGGAATAAATTTTTGCCAAAAATATTAAATAGTTGGTCTTCATCAATGAAGGGGTAGAGGCAGGTAAAGACAAAAAGACATTTTGGACAATGACAACATCAGCGAAATGTTGGTTTTTTTGTGCCTGAATTAGTTTGAGAAGCCACATTACAGCTTAAAAAAATATTAAAATATTGGGGAAAACGTGAAAACAATCTGGCAATTTGAATTTCATAAAGGGGCCGCAAAAAACTAAAATACTCTATATTATTTATTAAATATTTTTGAGAATAATTACGGAATTTTGTTTCGAAATCAAAACTTTTTGAATATTGATGATTAATGATTCTGCCTTGATATTTGAGATTGCCTTCATTGGCGCTGCGTTCATTAGAGAAAGCAATAAATTGATGTTGAGAAAAATAACTAACTAAAACACTTAGAAAAGCTAAATAAGCAGAGATTGGTGTATGGCCGTTCAGAAATCCTTTTTGATTAAGCTCTAATAATTTGGGATCAATTTTTCTTATTGCCACAATGGCATCAATATTTTTATTTAAATCAAAAATCTTTTGTACTACTGTGGATGGGTTTAAAGCGAACATTGTGATTTTTTCTTTTCTTTGTTTTAAAAGTTCAAGCGTTACAAGAGAATCTTTACCACCGCCAATTGGTATTAGAAACGCTTGATGTTTAAAAGGTATCTTAGGTGCTACCCTTTTTTGATAATTATTGCATTGATCGAAAGTAAACTTCAATAACTTTTGACGTTTCCCTCTTTTTTCAGGGTTTTTAAATCTTGTAAAATCAATTCTATTTTCATAAAAAAATTGGCCCAGACCATTTTGATAGAGATTTATTCATCACCGTGCTTCAGTATGATTTAGTCAGCCGCATTTAATCAAAATTTCTGGCGAGCAAGTGCTTTTTCAATAGCTTAACATTTCTATTAAACCCAAATGAAATACTAAATTGTTAATTACTTCTTCATTTAAATTTTTATCTCGATTATTTTTTGTCAAATTTAAATTTTGAATAATTACAGATGGCTTGAATTTGATATGTGGAGGAATCTGAAAATCAAAACTAATTTTTAGATCATTACCCTTAATTGTTCAAGAATAATTTTCATAAATAAAAATAGGAAATGCTTGCCTTAATTGTTTAAACGTTAATTGCTTTTGGTTTTTATTTATCATTTTTATTAATTTAATTGATTGCGATAAATGTGTTTTTAAAAAATTTTGATAAGAGGCTAAATCTCAGTATAAGACTATCATATTTTAAAAAAACTTGCAATTTTTTTAAAATATGCTATAATAGTTATGGATATTTATTAAAGGAATAGTTATTTTTATATATTTAGCAAAAACCGCCCCTTGGGCGGTTTTTGTGCTTTTAAACAATTGTTTTACAAGCTAATTAGGTCTTCAGCATTTTTATCAGCTAAAACACGCTTAATTTCGTCGTTAATTCCTTCAGTTTGGACTTTAGCTATTCTTTCGTATTTATCTCATAATGCTTTAGTCTGCTCAATTTTAATAGGATAATCGTCGATTTCGCCTAGCAAAACTGGTCCTTTTTCTGTTTCGCACTTTTCCAAGTAAATACTGTGATCTTTAATGTGGCCCGAGATTTTTTCTTTGTGATATTTTTTTTGCATCATTTCGTTATATTCTGTTGTTTCTTCTCAATGTAGATCGCACAAATCAAGAAGTCTTAAATCTTCTTCATTGAGTTTTCTTTTTAAAAGAGTTTCTCGTAATTCGGACAGTTCTTTTTCTTTTTCTGTTGCCATTTCTTCGGCTTTTTTGCTCATCTCGTCTTCACTCGTTGGTTGTTCTCGCATGATATTGTTTTATAAAAATTATTAATAATTAGTGGGGCCTTACTTTTAATTTGTCGGCCTTTGGCCTCGTTGAAATTTTTAAAAACCCCTGCCCAACATACCGTCGCGAAGATAGTCAACAAACTCTTTAAATGTCACTTTTTGGTTACTAGGTAATTTCCTTAAATATTTTACCAGAATAAGAAAAAAGACACTACCTAAAATACTAATAACACCACCAAAAATAAAGATACCTTGAAAACCAATTTTTTCAGCAATTCAGCCACCGCATAAAGTGGCGATAGCTAGTATATAACCGCACAAAGTAGAATTTAATCCTCAAGATATTCCCTCTTTGCCTTTATCAACGTGGCGAG
>Ga0116190_1001650_pt1 | contig 18925 bp, 24 predicted proteins | sample AD_JPNTR4_MetaG_FD_89808 | JGI IMG/M metagenome (GOLD analysis project Ga0116190, IMG submission 89808) | Active sludge microbial communities of municipal wastewater-treating anaerobic digesters from Japan - AD_JPNTR4_MetaG | ecosystem: Engineered > Bioreactor > Anaerobic > Digestate | place...
ATAACGCGTGTTATATGCTGCTTTTCAGTTAGTTACAATTTATTTTCGTTTTTTTTGAAAAATAATTGAATAAAACTATTATAATTCAAAAATAAGTTGTATCTTTACATCATAATAATAACACAAAAACATACAACTATGAACGCAGCAGAAATAACAAAAACAGTAAGTAAGCTAAACAATAGAATAGAATTAGCAAAAATAGATTCATTTTATAAAGCTTCTTTAGGTTTTCAAAGATTAGCCGTATTACCAGTTAGAGTAAGAAAAAATATAAATTTAGCTTGTGTTTTAAAAGGTGAAAACAATGATAATTCAATGAAAGAATTTTTAAACACATTAACCGAACAAGAATTTATTAACTGGCTAAAATTAGCATAATGAAAGGCGGTAAAAGAATCGGTGCAGGGCGTAAACCTTGCACCGATAAAAAACAGCAAATGACAATCTATGTTTTAACTTCTCAAATCGAAAAGTTGGGCAAAGATTTAATTCGTCAAGTATGCGAAAAAGCTATCAACGAAGCTGTTTTAAAGTAGCATATAACGTGTTGCAGCTAAACGAGGTGGCGTATTCCACCACAAAATTTAATTAAAAGAACGAAATCATGAGTACAGAAAAAACTTCAATTGAAAACGAAAACCAGCCATCTTGTTTAGGTGCTGTTAGTGGCTGGGTGGCTGTAACAGATGCCCTTCCAAAACCATTACAAACTGTATGGCTTACAAACGGTGAAGGATGGGTTTGCTTAGGATGCCTTGTTGAAAGTGATGGCGGATGGCATTGGGCAGAAAGCAATGGAGTAATTTATATTGAAAATGGCGAAATAGTGTCGGAGTGTGAAAGTGAAGATTTAGATGTCAATTATTGGCACGAACTTCCTAAGCCACCTTGCCACTAACTATTGTATATCATAACAAAATGTACAACAAATATACATAATTAATTAATTAACAATAACTTAATAAATAAATTTGCACGATAGTTTAAAAATCATTACATTTGTACATGGAAAAGAGAATACAAATAGGTTCATATATTCATACGCTTGTAAAATATGAGCCTATGCAACGATTAAAATACCCAATGCCAGCATATAGAAAAAACTACGGCTGGGCTTTGAAGAAAGTAGAAAAGATTGAAAAAAACAATGGTATATAGACAGGTTGATAATCAGATTTTGGAAACAAAAGAACTAAAAGTAAACCTATCTGAATACTCTAACAAAGAAAAATTAAACCACGAATTTTATAAATTTCATCCGAATTAAACAAACAATGAAAAAACTAATGTTATTATTTGCAGTTAGTTTGATACTTTCAGCATGCGAAAAAGAAAACAAAATGACTTTCAATATTTGCAAAGAAACTAATCAAAGGTTGGTTATTACTACCGAAAACTTTAACAACGTTTATAATTATATTGGATGTCATGAGTTTACTACCGAACGAATAGAAATTGAAGCTATTGACGCTGGAATTTTTACAATTCAGTACGATAATAAGTTTGAGATTATTGAGGCTAAAGAAGGTCAAGTAATAAGATTTTGAAATGGAAATTAAACAAGATAATAGAAACTATCGGAGGCACTCTGATAAAAATAAACGTATTATAAAAAAATCACTTGACGAATTTGGTGCAGGTCGTTCTATTCTTATTGACAATGAAGGTGAGATAATTGCAGGTAATGGAGTTATGGAGCAGTGGGGTAATAAGCCTATAAAAGTAGTTGAAACAGATGGGACGGAGTTGATAGTAGTTAAACGAACTGACTTAAATACTGATGATGAAAAACGCAAACAATTAGCTTTGATAGATAACCATGCAAGCGACACCAGATTATATTACTTGGAGGGCAAGGTTATTATATGTTTAACGGATATGATAAATTTATAGATATTGAACTTATAGCTGATTATGAAGTAAATACAGATGGCATAGAAAACTATCAAATAGATGACGTTGAAGAATTTCAATACGTGTCAATATGTTTAAAGCCTAAAAGTTTCGAAGAATTAAAAGCGTTGATTTGTTCTCATTCTGTAGAAGCTGAGGAAAAATTGATTATTGAAAACGAGGACTATGAGGAGATGAAAAAATTATTGACCAAGGCTTTTAAGGCTGGATTTAAAACTCCGGGCAAATCTTTTAGAAAATTTTTAGACATTGTAAATAATCATTTAGATGAAATGCAATGAAACGAAATAATCCTAACATATTAAACGCAATAGTCGAAAGCCTTGAAAAAGGAAATGGAAGGGTAATGACCTGTAAACAGGTTGGAATATCTTATGAAACTTTTACGGATTGGTTAGATCCAAAAAGTCCGCGTTTTAATTCTGATTTATCTGAACGAATAAAAAAAGCTGAAGGAACTGGTAAAATAAGAATTAAGGAAATATGCGAAAATGTTATAATGAAAGCGGCTACTGATAATGATAAGCCAACATGGCAAGCGGCTGCATGGATGTTAGAGCGTAAATTTCCTCAAGAATATGGTATTAAGCAAAATATAGACCATACAACTAAAGGAGAGAGTCTAAATAAAAAAATTGATTTATCAAAATTATCTGATGAAGAACTTGAAACTATGGCAGAATTACAAAAGAAAATTGAACAATAAATTATAATATGTAAGTAAAATTAGTTTTTTGCTTACAAAAATGCAGTTATGTTCGAGAGTAAAAAAACGAAATTGAAAGCAATATCAAATATCCCTTATTCTGAAATGAAAAAAGAGCTGGCACGTCGTCGGCTTATTTCATTTATCGAGTATATGAAAGAAGATTATAAAACACAATGGTTTCACAGGGATATAGCTATTCAACTTCAAAGAATATATGCAGGAGAAATAAAAAGATTAATGCTTTTTGTGCCACCACAAAACGGTAAAAGTACTTTAGCGAGTAGATATTTCCCCGCATGGGTTTTTGGTAAAAATCCAAATACAAGAATAATTCATGCAGCTTATGGGTATGATTTAGTTCAAGGATTTTCGAGGGATATACAGCGAATAATTGATACGCCTGAATACTATTCTATTTTTGAAAATACAACTTTAAACGACAACCATGTAAGAGCAAATTCAAGCAAAGGATATAAAAGAACTGTTGAAGAGTTTGAAATAGTAAATTCAACTGGTAGTTATTATTGTAGTTCCGTTGGTGGTGGAATAACTGGTAAATCATGCGACATTGCAATCATTGACGACCCGATTAAAGGTGCAGCAGACGCAAATAGTAAAACTATAAGAGATAATATTTGGAATTGGTATAATGGAGACCTATTGACACGAATCAGAAATGAGAGTAAAATAATAATTATAATGACGCGCTGGCATGTTGACGACCTTGCCGGAAGGCTTTTAAAAAAAGAACCTAATAAATGGACGGTAGTATCTTACCCAGCTATTAAGGAAAATAACGACAACAACAACGATATTAGAAATATTGGAGAACCTCTTTGGGCTAATGAACATAGTTTAGAGATGCTGTTAGATAAGCAAAAAAGCAACCCTTCTATGTTCGCGGCATTATATCAGCAAAATCCAGTTATACAAGGTGGTAATATTGTTAAATCTGAATGGTTTAAATATTGTGATTTTGAAGAGTTTAAAAAAATAAAAGGTGATAGACCTATTGATTTTTGGTTAGACACAGCCTACACTGACAAGACTAAAGCAGACCCATCAGGGATAATAGCAACATGTTTTGTTAATGGGAAAATGTATATAATTAATGCAAAAAAAGTACATTATGAATTTCCGGAACTCATTGAATTTATTAAGTTATGGGTAAAAGAAAACGGATATACAAGTGGGTCACGTATTTTCATTGAACCTAAAGCAAATGGATTAAGCGTAATTCAACATTTAAAAAAACAAACCGGGTTAAACGTATTAAAAGGTAAAGAGCCAAAAGGCGATAAAACAACTCGGTTGGAAGTTGCTGCACCTTCTATTCAAGCCGATAAAGTGGTTTTAATTAAAGATATTTGGAATGATAGTTTTATTTCCGAAATATGTTCTTTTCCTTCTGTGGCTCATGATGAATATGTAGATGTAATAGGTTATGCTATTGATTATTACTACAATAAACAAACCCCTGCAATAATTTGGTAAAATGTTGTACTTTTGTAAAAAAATTATATGAGAACACCTGAAGAAGTTATTCAACTAATCAAAGATAACAAAACAGCCCCTTCATGTATTATCGAGGCTAGAGCGTATGCAAAAGAATTAAAAGCCCTTGTAAATGGTAAAGACTTTGTTGAACTGCTTCTTAAAATTGACCATATAGAAAGTAAAGAAAGAGCCGAGGCAAGAAAAAAACACGCCCATTCCATTAAAGACTTAAACGAAAGGTTATTTAGGCATATTGATAACGTTTATAGTGCTACAGGTGGAAGTAAAGAATATAAAGTACCTGAAAGTTATGTAGATGATGTTTTAAAAACTATCTCAAACTTTTCGGGTAATCAAAGTGTAGAGCTTTGGTTACAAAACAATTGGGCAAAAAATATATACCATACAGATCCAGCCGGAGTTATTATGTTAGAGTGGAAAGACGAAAGTGTTTTTCCATCTTACAAATCAATTTTTAACATTAGAAACTATAAAGCAAAAGGACAGAATGTTGAATGGATATTATTTGAGCCAAAAGAATACACAGCAAAAGAGATAAAAGATAAATACAATCTTGACTATACTTTTGACGGCAAAAAATCAATTTGGCGGTATGTTGATGAGGCTATAGATATGTTGTTATTTCAGGATAATTCTGTTATTACTCAAATTGAAGAAGCTACATTTAACAATCCTTTCGGACAATGCCCTGCAATAATAGCCAGTGAACAAATAGACCCAGACACAAAAAAACGCCTTAGCCCTATTGATGGAATTATTGAGCTTGAAAAAGAGTATCTACGTGACCAGTCAATAAAACTTATATATAAAATTCAACACGGAATCCCACAGTTTTGGAGAGTTGCAACAATTTGTAATAATTGCAATGGTACAGGAAAGCATGAAAATGCAGACTGTCCAATATGTAAAGGCAAGGGGGTAAATCCACGTAAGGATGTAACAGATGAAATAATAATACCACTCAATTCAGATGGTTCAATCCCTTCAATTAGTAAGGCTTTAGGCTGGGAAGCTCCACCGCTTGATGTTTGGGAACAATACAATAAAGAAGAAAAACTTTTACAAGACAAAATAAATAAAACTCATTGGGGATCTATATTTGTTGAAGGAAACAACGAAACCGCTACAGGTAAATTCATTGACACTCAACCTGTAATTAATAGGTTGAATTGTTATGCTAATATAGCTGAATGGATTGAATGGCAATTATCTGAATGGATTGTCAATTTTAAGATTCCAACTAAAAATGTAGAAGAGCACGTATGTCATATTTCTTATGGTCGTAGATATATCATTGAAACACCTGATGAAATACTAAAACGATATGAAGAAAGTAAATTACAAAAAAGCCCTGTTACAATCTTAGACAAGCTCCTAACTGAATATTTGACGGCAAAATATAAAAACGATGTTGAGATGTTAGGAGAAATGCTATTGAAAAAAAGTATTGAGCCTTACCCTCACTATGATGTTGAGTTAGTGCAAAAAATATTTGGCAATCGTGAAGCTAAAAAGAAAATGTTGTTTGATTATTGGTGGGGTAAATCTACAATTAAAACAGAGGACGCTTTTGAAAAATGGTTTGAATCAGAATATCCAGAAAAGGGAATTGAAAATAAAGAACCTGAACCGGCAGTACCGGCAATTAATATATAAAATATGGAAATAGTAATTGCAACGCTCTATAAATTAGGGCAACGAAATGGAAAATTTACGAAAGACTTTAAAGAAGTTGACCGTAAAAATGCTAAAGTCCCACGTGACTATGCCGAAAACGTAAGCGAAAATTGGCAAAACTCAGGATTGATTTATGAAATTGACGAGAAAGCAACAAAAGAATTTGCAGCGAAACTTGTTGAAAAGGAAGAAAAAAGAAATCAACTTAAAGAATTGAAACAAGCTACAAGCGCGACTGTTCTTTCGCAAGCATTGGAACAAGTGGTTGAAAATACAGCAAAAAGAGGCCGTAAACCTAAAACAGAATAGACATGGAAGTAGTAAAATTAAATGTTGGCGGGGTAAATATCGAAGTGCCAAAAGAATCAATTTCTCAAGGATTGGAGAAAGGAGAGATAATTATAGAAACTACTGATTTGGTTATTAAACCAAAAACAGAATTTGAAACATACCTTTCAAATCTCAAGAAAGAAGAGTATAACAATGGAAAGGTTGCCGGGTCCGAAATGACAATAAAAGAAGCTCGCGAAAAATATGGGTTATCTTTTGAAGGTAAAACAATTGACAACTTTGCAGAAGCTTTAAAAGCTAAAGTAATAGCAGACGCAAAGATTGAGCCTACTCAAAAAATTAAAGAACTTGAAAATGATAAAGAAAAACTTCAAGCTATAGCTAAAGAATGGGAAACAAAGCATAACGACCTTCTATCTACTTTTGAAAATGAAAAAAAACAAGGTAGAATCGAAAGAGAATTATTAAGCAAATTGCCTAAAGATGGGTTAGCAATACCAAGTGAAGATTTACTTTTGATTCTTAAAACTAAAAACGAATTTGACGTTGACGGCAATTCGATTGTTGTTAAAAAGGGTGGAGAGGTTTTAAAAAATCAAAATACCTTAAATCCTATTACGCTTGATGAATACTTACCCGAAATAATCAAACCTTACATCATTAAACGTAATGGAGGAAATGGAGAAGAAAGTGGCGGAAGCGCAAAAGCTGGCACTATTGAAGCATTTATAAAAGAAATGTCAGCTAACAACATAACTCAAGGAAGTCAAGCATTTAATGCAGAAATGCAAAAACGAATTAAAGACGGAACTTTGAAAGTATAAAATATTGCCCCTTAATTGGGGCTTTGTTTTATTTTTATATATATCTTTGTAAATGTTTTCAGGGGAATTTCTGAACAGTCATAAAATACTCCTCAAATAGCCGTAGGGAATTATGGCAAGGAAAAGAGGTCTAAATAATTAGATTTTTTATTCATTTAACATAATTTCACAAATGGCAAATTATTCATCTTCTAATTTGGTGGCCGCTCAAGCTAAACTGCTTGGAGCTTTCCAGTCTGGGGAATTGCGGTTTCGCACTCCTGCCACGTTTTTAGAGTTTCTAAAAAGCGGACAAATAATGTTTCCTAACTTTGACCAACTAAGAACACGCGAAGACAGAACAGTAAATACTTACTACAACAAAAGGACTTCACGCGCTTTAGGTTCTGCACGCTCTCATGATCACACAGGCTCAAGGGGTGACAGTGCTGGAATTGCACTTTCATGGACAACTTATACAGATGTTTTCTCAAAGTCTCTAAAACAATCAGACAACAACTTGTATTCAGCTCAGGAAATGTACAATAACGAAATTATGAACGTTATTGCCAATTTTGCTGAATCATTTGAAAGTGCTGCTGCTACTTATTTGAGCGCAAACAAATCAGGGGTAAACGCTGCAACGTCTTCTGATGAAGGTGCTTTTGATGCTGACACTGATGTTTTTGAAATTGCAACAGCAAATGAAAAAAGAGGTATTCAGATTCTTCAAACAGTAATGGATATTAACAAATATTCAGGCATGAAGACTGTTTTCTGTGACTCAATTGCTTGGAACAAAGTAAATTTCTACGCAAATCAAGGTCAAGCAAACAGCGAAAACCTTCAATTCCAGTTTGCAGGTGTTAATTTTGTTCACACACCAGCTTTGACAGCTTTGGGAGTTGCACTTGGATATTCAAAAGGATATATGATTGCAGCACAATCAGGTACTTTTGCAGTATTACCTTGGATTCCAAAGCAAAACCGTGATGGTATTGTAACCTCAGTTAATATGTACGGTTCGCTTTTAAATCCTGTTGACGGGTTAACTTACGCTATCCACGAATACGAAACAAGGGCAGACGGCAGTTCTGTTAATGGATACACACAAGATGTAACCACAGAGACTCAGGTTTCTTTGGATTTAGCTTGGACAAAAGCTCCACTTAGTGCAGCCGGGGAAACTCCATTTTTAGCATTTGGTTTTGTCGAATCAATAGTAACGCCATAACATGAGGAAATTTATTATTATGTTGGCTTTGATAGCTGTAGCAGCTATGGCCAGCGCTCAGGATAGGTCAAAACATTTTGAATTGGGTCGTAATGACATCTTTTTCAATTATACTGGTACTGTTGCCGATTCTATTGGTGTAACTCAAGACACAGTTGAGTATAAGTGGTTTATTAACAAAGAGTATGATTTGTTTTATGATGTTCAGGTTAAAGTAAAAGAGATTCGCGGACGTGGATTGAATACTATTTCGCTTCAAGGTCGCAAGTTTTCAAATGATGCTTGGACAAATATCACTTCAATTACTTATTACGGAGGTGGTTCCGATACAACGGTGAATTTCACTCAACACACTAATGCTGTAGCTTATAACCATTTGCGTATTTATATCACAAAAGCAAATAATTTAGGGGCTACACAAGTAGTTTATATTTCAGGAGCTGTAAAACATAATTAATGTTTGACAAAACTAAAATACAAAGTGCATTGACAGGGTTAGTTGGATTTAAAAATCCTGCTAACCCTCTATATGCATTAGTTTCTGAAACAAATCAAACAAGTCGCTCAGGTCGTTTTGTTACTGACAATCCTTTTTGCAAGATTGAATCAATAGTTGATAATTCTGATTACTCAGAACAATCACCAACTCAATTTAACGCTCAGTTGGTAGATATTATGAATGCTTCTATTACTTCGGTAATGGATAATGTTTTTTCAGAATCTGATTTCATTGATCGACAGCTTTTGTATGAAAACTATAATAACAAAGTAAATCTTGAAACATTACCTTCCGGTTTTGTTGGCTATGAAATTAAAAAAAGTAGCCGCAAAAATGTAGGATTCAAGATTAATAGAGTTATTTGTGAATTTAGCGGAACTGGTTCTTTGAAAATTTTGTTATTTAATACTGCAAAAAGCACTCCTATCCAAACTAAGACAGTTTCAATAACTGGCAATTACCAAGAAGTTACATTAAACTGGACATTAGACAATACAAGTCAATATGCTGGTAAATGGTACATTGGTTATATTGCCGGGAGTTTAACGCCTTATGCCAGAGATTACGATTTAGCAAATTTAAAAAGCGAAATTAAAGAACTGTGCATTACTCCCATCTATGTAAATGGAGTTAGTACAGAGGTTTTGTTTGACCAGAATTTTCAACAATCATCTTCTAATTGCTGGGGGTTAAACTTAGATATTTCAGTTTTTTGCGATTATACGGATTTGGTTATTAATAACGAAATTCTGTTTGCTTATGCTATCCAGTTAAGCGCACAGATTAAAGTCATTGAAATTATTAGAGCTTCAATAAGAAGCAACATTAATGAACGGCTTAGTCGTGAATCGCTTATTGAAATTGAAGGTATTGAAGTAGAAAACGGAGTTAGCAAAGTAGGGTTAAAAAATCTTTTAGCAGGCGAAATAAAATCAATTGCAAAAGAGATAAAAAAACTGCAAGAAGGTTTTGGGTTAAAAAGTGGATTACGTTTAAATACGTTTTAATGTTGTACTGCAAAGAAAATCTGATAGGGTTAGACAAGTCAATATACTATGTTCAGAAATCTTTAGATGAAAATCTAAGGTGGCAAAACATAGATATATATGGCAAGTGTGAACTAACAGAGCGTTCAGGCGGTAAGGTTCTTGAGTACTACAAAGGGAAAAACGAATATATACAGCCATTTTTTAACGACAAACTAAACGCTACTATCGGTTTTGAGTTTGTAAGTTTTGAGCATGAAAATGTAATGAAGGCAAATGTAAACCTTATTTGCACCTGCAACCTTAACAAATTGTATTCAAATAACGACCGCGAAGACCAAAAAGCAATAATGCAAGTAAGGTCTGTTTTGAGAAAGTCAAAATACACAAAAGACATTACATCAGTTAAAGTTGGTATTGATGAAGTTTTCAGGAACTACGATAAAACAAAATTTTTATACAGAGATATGAACCCGTTCTTTGTATTTTCCATAGGGTTAAGTTTGAACGTTTTTGAAAAATGTAATTATTAAATAAGATGAGTTACGAAATAACATGCGGGGTTGACTCCGCAAATACGGGACACTTGAAAGCGTGTGAAAATACGCTGGTTGCCCCTACCAAATTGATTTTAGTGCCAAAAGGTTTTTCTTTTGCTACTCAGACACTTGCCGAAACTTTGGCGAGCTGGGCAACGGCTATTAAGTCAGACACAGCAAGGATATTTCCTTTGCCAGAAGTTGACGTGTTGACAGTTGAAGACCAAGAAAACAAAGTAGCTGATAGAGTTTTTAAAGGTACTAAGTTTGTTAGCGGCGGCAAACGTGGCTTTACAATGATGCTCGATGTCAACAAATACGTAAGTAAGCAATTGTACAAGCTTTCTGGCCGCGCTTTTGATTGCTTCATTGTCGATGCAAATGAAAACATCCACGGTATCTCAACTGATGGGATTAAGTTTGAAGGTATTGGTATGTTGTCGTTCCAAGTATTGCCACAGCCAACCCCGGACGGAACAGATTTCATGATGACACCCGTCAAAGTTGTTCTGTCCGACCCTGATAAATGGATGCGTTATGGTGTTTTCATCAATCCTACATGGTCACCTATTAATGATCTTGACGGAGTTTACAATGTAGTATTGACAGTGACAAGTAATTGGAGTGCAACAGGCGGAAATGTAAGAGTTACTTATGAAGGCTCAGGACTGCCTGTTACCGGGTTAGTTGGTGCAGATTTTACAATCCCTGGCAAGTCTATTACAAGCGCAACACCTTCCGGTGATGGTGGCGATTATGCAATTGTATCGAGCGGGTTGAGTACATCTACTATTAACTTGGTCGCATGTGCAAGTATTAGCTTGACAGACATAGCAATTGAGTCAACAAGTGCAGAAGCGTTTACAGTATCATAATGAATTACGAAACTACATACACGGAAGCCGCAAAGAAACTATCTTTTCATAAGTTTAAAGAACAGCATGAATGGGTAGAACGGTTTAAATGTTTATCTGATGAAGACTGGGAAGCCGAATATTTTAAAGCTACTGGTAAGACAATAAAAAAGGGGGAGAAATAGCCCCCTTTCTTTTATGACATTAGAAGAATTAAATAATAAAATCCAAGCTTTTGACATTGTTTCTGAAATTGATAAAACTATCAAAGATGAACAAAGTGTTATTGTTGACACTATTACTCAAGAACAATTATATGAAAAAGGAATTGACGGAGCTGGGCAAAGTTTAGGCGATTACGCGCCACGAACAAAAGTAATAAAACAAGCAAAAGGACAAAAAACAGATAACATTACTTTAAAAGATACAGGCGACTTTTACGCTGGATTTGAAGTCAGGGGACAAAATGGAGCGTATGAAATAACTTCAAATGATTGGAAAACATCGAAACTTGAAAACGCCTTTGGAAGCAAAATTTTTGAACTTACTGAACAAAATAAAAATGAAATTATTCAAAAAGATATTATCCCGGCTATTACCGAAAAAATTAAAAGGGCAATTAGTTGATTATTATACGTCAATTGATACTTTACCAATTTGGAACTTTGATAAATACTTGCAAACAAGCGATGCACGGTATTTGTTGAGGCTATCAAATTATGACAATCTACCAAATATTGAAGTGTCTGCAAATGTGGTTATGGAAGTAATGCAGTCATACGCCGAAGGTAGTACAAGTACACAAAAATATATAAACGGCCTTGCTAACATTATTAAACTAAGGCATGATTTTACAAGCATTTCAAACGCCGTTCTTTGTTTACACTACATAGATAATGAAGAGTTGACAAAAATTGTCAAATCTAAATATAGATTTGATGAAACAAATAAAGCCGAAAGCCTTAAAAATATAAGCCGTCAACTCCAAGGACTAAAAACTAAAATCGAAATAAAACAAAAAGAATTTGAAGCAAAGTTTAACAAGGGGGAATCAAAAAGCCTGAATCTGTATAAAAATATTGCAATACTCAATAAATACTATGGTTGTATTTTTGACCCTCGGACTATTACAGTTAGATACTATTTAGAAATGCTCAAAGAAATTAAACATGGCAGGTAAACTGGAAATAGATGGATTGAAAGAATTAATTGCACTGTGGAAACAATTTCAAACTGAAGCGGCCAATTCTATTACTTCATTAAAAAATGTAATTGTAGCAACTGAAGCTTTTAGTGATAAAGATATTAAAGCGGCTAAAACATTAAAAGAGCTTTCAGATGCAATGGAAAAGCAAAAGCAATATGAAATAGAAACTGAAAAGAAAAGAAAGCAACTTGAAAAAACTACTGCTGAATTAGAAATAATTCAACAAAAACTAATAAAAGCGACTAATGAAGCAGTAATATCAAGTAATAAATTAGAAAAACAAACTCAAGATACAACTAAAGCAACCAATAATTCTATTAAAGAACTTCGCGAAGGCACTAAGGCTCTTATTGAGATGAAAGTAAGAGGCGAAGAAAATACAGAAGCGTATAAACAGTTAGCTAAACAACTTGGAAAGCTTAAAGATGATATTGGTGATGCAAGAGCAGAAGTAAAATACTTTGCTTCTGATACCCGTGTAATAGACTCTGTAATAGAAGGGTTTAAAGCAGCCGGGGCGGCCGTTCAGATTGTTGAAGGCTCAATGCAGGCTTTAGGAGTTGAAAACAAAAGTGCAGAAGAAGCTATTAAAAAACTGGTAGCTATTCAGAGTGTAATGAATGGTTTGCAAGAAATTCAAAATGCTCTTCAAAAGGAATCTGCTTTAAGAATGGGGTTAAATGCTTTAGCAACAAAAGCAAGTTCGGCAGCTCAAAGTTTATATACGGCTGTAGTCGGTAAAAGTACTGGGGCTTTAAAAGCTTTCAAAATCGCTTTAGCTACAACAGGAATAGGATTAATTGTTGTAGCTATTGGCGCGCTTGTAGCAAATTGGGATAAATTAACAGGCAGTATTAAGGATAATACAGAAGCTTTAACAGCTAATACAGAAGCTAATAATAAGATTTTAGACATTGAAAAAGAAAGACAAGCTAATAAAGATAAAGGATTTGAAAGGCAGTTTAAAAACGATGAACTTCAAATTGAAAATCAAAAGCTATTAGGAGCTACAGAGCTTGAAGTCGCTAAAATGGAAGAAGCTTTAGCTAATAAAAAACTGAAAAAAGCTCAAGAACTTGCAGAGCTTAATAAAAATGAGATACAAAATATTGAACAATATAGAAGCTCTGTTGATAGCGCATTGTCTGTATTGCAATCTCTTTATTCTAAAGTGCAAGATAAAGCAGTTGAAGGTCAGGTAAAATATTGGCAAGCTGAATTAGAAAATAGAAAAAAGAGGCTTGAAAATGCTGAAAATATAGCTGATAGAGAAATAATATTAGCTCAAGAAGCAACTGAAAAAACAATAAATGTAAGAAAGTTAGAAGCCGAAGTGCGTAAACAAATAAATGAAAAAGTAAATGCTGAAATACTTTTACAAAATCAAGATTTTGCAAAATTCACTCAAGCAAATATTGATGAAATGCTTGCTAAAAAAAATGAACAAAATATTACAGAGGTCGAAACGGCTCAAGAAAAATATGACAGATTAAGAGCGATAGCAGATAAAGCCAGAGATATTGATTACCAAAGAATAGACGAAGAATATGCAACTAAGCTCGAAAAGTGGACAGGCGACCTTGACGAACGTCAAGCCATTGAGGACGAGTACAACAATGCAAATCTTACGGCCAATGAAATGTATCAAAAACAATTATCAGATATAGCATACGAAACTGGCCTTGGAATGGACGAAGCTGATGCAATGTTTACGCAAAATAAATTAGACCGGGCAAAAAGAGCGAATGACATACTTGCTGGTATGTCTAAACAATTAGTTGATTTGGAAAAAACTAATTCGAGTTTAAAAATTGCATTGGTTAATCAAGCTTTTGAAACTGCAAGGGAATTGGCGGGAAAACAATCTGTAATAGGCAAAATCTTATTAGCAGCTCAGAAAGCTTTGGCTGTTGCTGAAGTATGGATAAAAACTTTTGCTGCAAATGCTATTATTGCAGCTGAAGCAGCCGCCGCTGCAATACCAACCGCTGGGGCTTCAATAGTTATTGGATCTTCTTTAATAGCAGCAAATAAAACAAACGCTATTTTGCAAACTGCTTTGATTGCGGCAGCTTCTATTCCTGAATTTGCTTTTGCAAAAGGCACAAAAGACTCCCCCGGAGGTTTAGCATGGGTAGGAGAAAAAGGAACTGAAATAATAAAAACCCCGGATGGTGGAATGTACTTAACCCCTGACCACGCCACTAAAGCATTTTTGCCAGAGCATTCTGAAGTTATTCCTAATCACTTGGTTAAAAACGAACTTGCTGAAATGGGTGTGAAAAGTTCGCAAGTCAAAGAAAATAAAGTTTGGACTGAAATTTTAGAGGCAATAAAAACAAAAAAAGAAACTTCTATCAATATGGATGCAAATGGGTTTTCAGTTCATTTGGCAAACAGAGGAAACGTTACTAAGTTCATAAATGACCGATATAGATGCTAAGATATACACTTACATACGAAGGGAAAGAAGACCTTATTTTAACGCGTTCAGATTTGCCAGTCAATGCTGACCAATTCAAATACACGTTAACGAGGTCAAATACTTATTACTCAGTGTTGAGGTCGTTTACGATTTCTGACAAGTTTTGGGGGCGCGGGAAAATATGGATTGACGAAGTATTTGCTTTGACTGGTTGGGCTTCTGAAATTGGTGTTAAAGTTGAAATGTACGATGGTGTATTGATGCAATGGCTGCCAATAATTGAAAACGGAATAGTCAATCTAAGCAAAATAAGGCAAAGCGAACTATATACAGAGGTTAATTTTGAAGATGGAAGTTTTGAGCAAAAAGTAATGAACTATAATGATACAGAAATCAACTATTATGCAACTGAGGACATAGAAGGAAATCCAATAGCTACAAGCGAAGTAAATACAGTATTATTAGTATTGCGTGGTTTGGTTAATGGAGTTGTTCAGACTTTTGAGAAACAAGCAGTCAAACCTTTCAATGCATTTCAAAGAGTTTTACAGGCTATTACAGGTAAGCCAGACCCTTTATTTTCAACAGAACTTAAAACAGGTTTATTTTCAACCGTTTTGCTTGCCAATGGTCGAATGATAAGAGGCATTGAAAACACTTCTATAAGTTTTTCGCTTAAAGACTTGTTTACATCTTTTAATTCGTTTGGTTGCTTAGGGATGGGATTTGAAAGTATCGAAGGTCAAAAGCAAGTTATCATTGAAGGACGTTCATATTTTTTTAACCAGACTGTTATCGCCACAATAGACCAGTTGAATGACTTAGAATATGAGATAGCAGACGAGTTAATGTACAATCAAATAAATGTAGGGTACTCAAAAACTGCAAAAAGTGAATCAGAAAACGGGCTATCCGATTTCAACAGAAAAATAAATTATACAAGCCCGGCAAAACAATTCACAAAAAAAATAGATATTATTTCTTCATACTCGGCAAGTGGTACAGATATAGAATCATTGCGCGTTAAAGGGTTTTCCGGTGATTCGGACGACCGGGACGACAGTATTTTTCTTGTTGATACTTTTATCGACCCAGATACGGGAAATTATACAAGTCGTCAAACAGAAGGATTTTTAGAGCTTGACGGAGTTTATGAAAACTACGAACTAAAAACAAATGCACGGTTAAGCCCTGCCAGAATGCTATATCAATGGGGTTCGTGGCTTTCAGTTTGTTTAAAATATTTCAAAGAAAAAAAGTTAAAATATAATTCACAAAGTTTACTTAGCCAACTTAGAACGAGATTTGGAGTTGAGGAATATACTATACTTGACGGCTCTGATATCGCTATAAGCGAACTTGCACAACCGTATCTTTCAGGCCGTGTAATTAAGTTCAATTGCACGTTTGATGCATCTACAATGTCAAGTATAATAAGCAATCCAAATGGTATTATAAAATACTATGATTACATAAAAAAAGATTATAACTTTGCATACATCAAAGAGCTGTCAATGACGGCGGTTGATAAAAAACATAATGTCGAGCTGTGGGAGGCTACAACGATTGACGAAACAGAAATATCAGGCGTGATATTGTGTGAAGACGGCGGCAATATGTTACAAGAGTCTGGATTTAACATTTTACTTGAAGAAAATATGGCACAAACACCAACTAAAATAAGTCAATTTGATATTCTATCCTCTTTTGCAGATACAGCCTATTTTCCTTTTGTTCAGGATGGAAAAAATTACCAAATATCAGGTGCAAACATTAAAAATACTATAATTAATGCAGTTGATGGAGCTGTTTTTGTTACTATTGCAGCCGGAGAGACAAAGAAAATAAACTTAGGAGCTTATTCAGATAATAAAGCATATCAAATAAACTATTATAGTTCTAGAGGTTCAAGTCGTATGCGTTCTGGAATGGTTGGCATAATGGCATATTCAGATAGTGGTGCTAATTTAATCGAGCCGGGATACACTACAAGCCCAGAGGATGATAACGGCGGGTACTTACTTACTTCTGATGTTTCGAGCGGACAAGTAAGATTAATAGTAACTGCTGATAGTTCTGATAGCGATAATACTGGTTTTTATTACGTTGCAAAAAAAGTATGATATTTACAATCCCACGGTCTAATTGTTTAAGGTTTGTTGATAAATCTCAAGTATCAGCACCATTTAATCACGATAACAGGTTACTTCAAGACCAAGGGCGCGTTTATGATAATAGCCATGTTTTTGTGCAAAAATTCAACATCGGAGATGATATTCTTATACAGTTAGTTTCCGACTATTCAACAATTTCAATAGAACTTTATGACTGTTACAATTCATTAGTTGACACTTTTACGCCTTCATGTATATTTGATATGACATCAACTATTAAAGTTTATCAAAGTACAATATCTACAAGCCTTTTAGGAGGAATTTATTATTTCAAAATTACCGCAACGGCTACAGGGTGGAACACGCAAGAATTTCAGTCAGATTACATAAGTGTCGATAATTATTCTGATTATCCACTTATCCAATGGAGAGACAGCGATTATGATGGGCTTTATTACGGAACTGCTAATATTATTTTTGGGTTCAGAATCGAAGCCGACATAATGAAACCTATATATGTCAGCGAAAATGAATCTTTTGAAAGTTTTAATTCGGTAATCGTAAATGTCCAATCTAAGGTCAAACGACAAATTGACTTTCAAACAGATGAACTCCCAGCCTACATCTGGGAAAAACTTGCGTTAGCGCTATCTCATAAAACTTTAAAAATTAATGGTATTAGTTATGTTGCTGTAGGAGGAATAGAAGCTGAAGAAATAGATGCTTTAAGATTTAAAGTAAAAGCAACATTACAGCAATCAGAATACGAAACATACGAAACATTTGAAGAAACAGGTGGCGGCGTGCCTCCAACTCAGGACGGTACAATTTACAGCCCCGATGGAGTAAAAGCGTACAGCCCCGACGGAGTAAAAATATATAAACCTTGGTAAAATGGCAGAATACGAATTACAGCGAATAAATGGGTTAGAAACAATGACTATACCTGAACAGGGATGGTATATTCCTGTTTCAAAATTTGGTCAAGTTGATAAAAAACTTGCATTGAATAAACTAACAAAGAGTACATATTTCGATGAAACAAATATAGGTCCTTGGAATATGGCTGCTTCAGCAACAAAAGAAGTTACATTGTCAGACCCTTCTTCAATAGCTTATATTGATAAAGTCATAATATTTGACGATAATGGGATTGAATATGGTGACCATTATCTATATTGCGACCAATTTTCCACTAGCATAAGAGAAATTGCAAAAATATATATGGGTAATAACACAGGTTCTGAGCAAGTAGGATTAGGATATTTACCTCAACTTGTTACATTTGGAGCAATGACTCAAAATAATTGGCCTTACGCGCCTTCATATGTTAGGTATGCTGGTGCAGAATTTGCATTATCAAACAATGGATATTCTGACCAGTATAAAATTTTTTTTACCCCGGCGCAATTAGCAGCGTGGGGCGGTACAATTAATGCAGACAACTGTTTTGGGGTTTTACAAACAAATACTACTAAAACTATTTTTGCTTTAAATGTTTATGAAAATGAAATTCATATAAAAACAGATACTTCAGATCCATTTAAATTTTATATTTTCAGGCAAAATTCGAGTTCTATATCTTCTTCGGCACACGTTCATACTGTAGGTCCTATTCTTGCAGGTATGGCTTATAGAGTTGCATCAGTAGGGTATCAGTTCAATCATACTACAGGGGTTATAACATTAATGCATAATGCTCGTGCTGATTCTCAATCTTTAGTTGGAAATTCACCGGGAACTGGTGTATTGTCTAGATATGTAGGTTCGGGTGTTCGTGGTAAAATAATCTTTAAACGATATTTTGTATAATGAAAAAATTAACACTTTTATTATTATTTATTGGAGCTATTTGTCAGGCTCAAACACGTGTTTCTACACTTAAAGTTGATAAGTGGGCAAAAGTTACGGATAGTGTTCAATCGAAACTATATAGGCAGGGTGGTGATACATTAGCCACAAAAGCTTATGTAAGGGAAAGGAGTTTTGATACCACAACACGCACAAAAGTCCTAACCCGCAAAGCAACTGATAGCCTTATTAACTACGCTTTAACTGGAACAGTTGACACTAAAGGCGACTGGGATGCAAGCGGAAATACGCTACCTTCAACAAATGTTAAAACTGGTGATAAATGGACAATAAGCGTAAA
>Ga0116190_1001654_pt1 | contig 18876 bp, 13 predicted proteins | sample AD_JPNTR4_MetaG_FD_89808 | JGI IMG/M metagenome (GOLD analysis project Ga0116190, IMG submission 89808) | Active sludge microbial communities of municipal wastewater-treating anaerobic digesters from Japan - AD_JPNTR4_MetaG | ecosystem: Engineered > Bioreactor > Anaerobic > Digestate | place...
ATACGACGTTTTCGTTTTTCACAGGTGTATTCTCGTATTTCCTATCTGTGCCCCCTCACATTTTTAATCGGCGTTTTCCTTATTTTACCACCGGTGTTGACACTTGCTTCCTTCCTGCTGAACATTTCCGCCTTATCTGGACGTACTAAAGTCCGGCGTTCCTAGGCGCTCCCGGGGCGGCGTAAAAAATACAAAAGGGGGATCGCGGGGTCGTAAAAACCACTTACCCCGCGATAACCTTGTAGGCATCGCGGCGTAAGCGCTTCTTCTTTTCGCGACGGCGCGATACCGCTTTCATTCATTCCAAAGATCAAAAAAGGGTTCGCACAGAGGGCACGGAGGAAAAAATGGCAAAGGACAGTGCTCTCGCGGAAAAAGAGAAGGCATGCCGGACTAAAGTCCGGCGTTCCCAGGGCGCTCCCGGGGCGGCGCAAAAAATACAAAAGGGGGATCGGGGGGTCGTAAAAACCACTTAGGGCTTGCTGAAAAACTCTAGACTCCGCATAAAAAGTGGGGGATGAAGAGAAAAACGAGGAAAGAAGTGCAAGGAAAACGAGGGGGTACCCCTCAAAAACCGTGCACTTGTGCAAATGTCGTTCTCATCGGCAGTCGAATAATTCATTATAATCCAATATGATATTATAGCTATTGGAAAAAGATAGTCCCTTATGATATAATATCGTTGGAGTTTTTTCGACCTTTCGATGTTGAGGTGAGGATATGTACAGTTGGAAAGAAATAGAAGGACAGTTGGAACTCATACCGGTTCAATTTACCTGCAACGCTACCTTGAAAGAGGACAATATATGGGTTCGTTTGGCAAACGTGATCCCCTGGAGTGATCTGGAAGCGCGGTACGCGAAGACATTTAGTACCGTGAAGAGGGGGAGGCCGGGGATCAACGCTCGGATAGCCTTGGGGGCATTAATCATCCAAGCACTACTCAATACGACAGACGAAATGACGGTGGCACATATCGAGCAAAACCCGTATCTTCAATACTTTCTGGGATTGGAATCGTACACAACGGAGCCCATCATAGAAAGCAGTTTGCTGACACGGATACGCCAACGAATAAGCGCAGAAGACTGGCAAGCGATCAATGAGCTGGTGGTGGACAGATTCAAAAAGGTAGAGAAGGCCCGCAAGAAGACAAAGAAAGGCGTGCCTCGGGCAGAAAGCGGAGAACTATTCTCAAAGAAAATGCCACAAGAGCAGTTGATCTTAGATGTGACGCGCGTGCCAAGCGATATTGCCTATTCGACGGACTTGGAGCTAAAAGAAGAGGGCGGCAAGAAAGAGGAGAAAGACGAGCCACGGGCAGAAAGCGAAGAACCGCGCTCAGAGGAACAGCCACAAGGGCAATTGATCTTAGATGCGACGTGCGTACCGAGTGATATCGCCTATCCGACGGACCTGGAGCTAAAAGAAGAGAGCCGAGAGAAAACAAAGAAAGACGAGCCACGGGCAGAAAGCGAAGAACTGCGTTCAGCGGAACAGCCACGAGGGCAATTGATCTTAGATGCGACGTGCGTACCGAGTGATATCGCCTATCCGACGGACTTGGACCTATTGAATCAGGCGCGAGAAAAGGCGGAGAAGATCTTGGATGAGCTGTATGCGCCAGGCAAACGCATACAGGGAGAAAAGAAGCCAAGGACCTACCGTCAAAAGGCGAGGAGAGACTATTTGCGGGTAGCGAAGAAACCGAAAGCGCGGAAGAAAGAGATACGCAAAGCGGTAGGGAAGCAATTGAACTATTTGCGCAGAGACCTCCAACACATAGAAAACCGGATAACACAAAGCGGGGGATGGCCACTACCTCCGGTGAGGGCCAAAGAGCTGGAAGTGATCAAGCAGGTGTACGCGCAACAAAAACAGATGTATGAAACGAAGAGCCGAACTTGCGCGCAACGGATAGTGAGTCTGAGCCAGCCGCACGTACGCCCGATCAAACGAGGGAAGAAAAAACAACCGACGGAATTCGGGGCGAAAGTGGCAATCAGTCTGACGGAAGGATACGTGCAAATAGACCGATTGAGTTGGGAAAACTTCAATGAGAGCACCCTTCTTCAAGAGAGTGTAGAAAGGTATCGGGAACAAAACGGGTATTATCCGGAAGCGGTGTTAGTGGACAAGCTCTATCGCACACGAGAAAACATCCGATATTGTCAAGAACGGGGGATACGCATCAGCGGGCCGAGGTTAGGTCGCCCGCGAGCAGAGAGCAAAGAAGAGAAACGAATGGCCAGGCAGGATGCGCGCAGTAGGAATCCTGTGGAAGGGAAGTTCGGTGAAGCCAAACGGCGTTATAGCTGGGGGCTGAACAAAGGGAAACTGCGGGAAACCGGAGAAGCGAACATCTATTTGACCGCGATAACGATGAATATCGCCCGCTTTCTGCGGGGATATTTTTTTATTTTTTTTCGTTTGTTGGGGAAGGGAGAAAAAACCGCCTATTTTGGTCCGTTTTTCCTGTTGAACCCATTTTTATCTTGATTTGATTTCTTGGTACCGTGAATTTTTTCAGTAGACCCCACTTACCCCGCGATAAACCCACGAGCATCGCGGCGTAAGCGCTTCTTCTTTTCGCGACGGCGCGATACCCCTTTCATACGTTCCAAAGATCAAAACGGGGTTCGCACAGAGAGCACAGAGAACACAGAGGAAAAAATGGGCTTGGGCCAGGACTCTCCCGGAAAAAGAAAAGGCATGCCGGACTTAAGTCCGGCGCTCTCGGGGCGGCGCAAAAAATACAAAGGGTGGGGATCGCGGGGTCGTAAAGAACACTTACCCCGCGCTAACCCCAAAATATTCGGCGCTAACAAACGGGCGGTGTTCCTAGACGGTATCGTAATCACGGCGAACAACGTCTCTTTCCCCTCCCGGTAAAAAAATAACGTTTCGGCCAACAAGAAGCATAATCCGCTTCTTGTTGGCCGCCCCCGAAAAGGGCTCCGCTTTGCTTGCTCCGCCCTTTTCGGGGAAAAACAAAACACAAGGTCAAAACCAGCAAAAGGTAAAAAGGTAAAAATACAAAAGTTAAAAGACCGTCCTGGAAACGCGAAACCCGATATTGCTAGCGCCGTTCACCGGAGTGAGGTAGTACCGACTTGCCACGCGGCAGCTCTGCGCATAGCTGTACCAGCTGCCGCCCCGATTCACCCGGCCCGCGCCATTGCTCGACCCTGTCGGGTTCGTCTGCGCAGCGCTACTGTAATATTCAAACCAGTCGTGGCACCATTCCCACACGTTCCCGCTTATGTCGTATATCCCGAGTTCGTTCGGTTTCTTCCCGCCTACCGGGTGCGTCTTGTTTCCAGAATTGCTGTCGTGCCACGCCACGTCACCGACCGTGTTACTTCCCGAGTATTTATACTTACTCGAGTTTTGTCCCCCACGCGCCGCGTATTCCCATTCCGCTTCCGTGGGCAAACGGTACCCTTCTACTTTCGTAATGTCCGTTGTTCGTTTTCCGTTCTTATCCAACAGGTTTCCCTGGCTATCGTATGCTTTCTTTAACCCTTCTCTCTCACTCAGCCAGTTGCAGTACCCGATCGCGTCCCACCAACTCACGTTGATCACTGGCCGCGTCCCCCGGCCCCATTCTTCGTCATCTGGTTTTCTCTTCCCGGTCGCCGCGCAGTACGCGTCGTACTCCTTGAACGTCACTTCGTACTTCCCGATCCAGTAGTCGTACGTCAGGGTTACCGTGTGTACCGGTTTTTCGTCGCTGTACCCTTCGCTGTCGTTGCGTGTGTTTCCCATAACGAAACTTCCCTTTCTTACCCTCACCATTTCGAGCGACTTGAAGGAAGCAGCCGAGCGGTCAGCCGGAAGAAGCCAATCGAAAAGTTCTGGGCGCTGGCTGTGGGTATAAGCAAGAATCGCGATAATGATCGTAGAAATCAGAAGAAAGCTCCTGGCGGCCTTTCTTTTCTTTCTCCTCTTGTTCGCTTCGATGGCTTCTCGGTATTCCCGCTCCCGCGCCTCCTGGAGCGCTTTCTGTCGCTCCATTATCCTTCGCTCTTCTTCCCTTTTTCTGGCTTCTTCTTCCCTTTTCCTCCGCTCTTCTTCTTCCCTTTTCTTCCGCTCTTCTTCTTCTTTTATACGGCGCGCTTCGGCTATTCTGATTTCTTCTCTTCTTTTAATTTCGGAGTACGTTTCGACGATTATCGTGAGCACATCTTCTGGGGCGGTGAGAACGAAGTTTCTTAGTATGTTTCCTTCCGGCGCTTGCCCTTCGTAGATGTAACTTTTCGCGAGGCCATACCAGCCTCGGTAGTCCATCGGGTACTCATCGACCGTTTTTTCGAAGACTTCGCGAGCTTTTTTGTTTTCCCCCAGTTTCAGCCAGGTTTCCCCGTTCTGAATCTGCTTCTCTAAGGGGCGCCCGGTCTCCACTGCGACTTTTACGTCTATCTGCGACCCCATCCTGTCGATCTGATCTTTCGTATAGGTAACGCCGCAGTGTTCGCAGACAAACCGCCCGTTATCTTTCATCAGGATGCTCGTTCCACCGCAATTATTACATTTCAGCTCTCTCACGGTCTTCCACCCTCCTTGCCGTTTCTTGAGCAGTGTTGCTGCGAGGTCAGTTCTTTCGGTTTCTTCTCGTGAAAATCATCGCTTTTCGGGGCTTCTCGAAACGCTCATTTCAGATATCTGCATTTTGCGTTTCTTTCAGCTACCAGCCGCGAGAGTTCTTCTAAAAAAGGCTTATTTTCCCCTTCGTATTGTATAATGTCCGCTACCCGCATTCTCGATTATCTCCCCGGGCTATGTTTCATCTGTTTCCATAAAATCGTCGTTCCCGATACACGGGTCTCTATTTTACTCTAAATTTATTGAAATCAAACACAACTTTCCGTTTCGAAAATTCCATTTCTTTCAACCTTTAGATCGTCCGTCATTTCGAACGGATAAAGAGAAAAGTAAACTAAAAGCCCGTGAAAATGGACGAAATAACCGGTACGCAAAGAAAAAGACAACGAAACTCGGTTTCAGACCGCTTTAAAACCCCGGCACCCGCGCTATATCGTTATAGCACCATAGCTCTCATTCTATCTAACCTGTTTTTGTATTGGACCCGGTTCAACCCGCCGACGTAGTACGAAGAATTATCGATATGCCCCAAAAGTGAGACAGTTCATAATAAGATAGTATATCATAAGGAATCTCTCACTTCTTCGAATACCTGGAAGGAGAAAGCAAATTGCCTGAAATACACAGAAATATAGAGCTACATACGAAGAATAGAAAGAGAGCGACAGGCCGTCTATCTGGCGATTAGAACGGACTATTGCAACAATCAAATGGAAGAAATGATTGACAATGTGAAGGTAGAGAAACTGATCAGGTACAAAAAAGGGTCTACGGAATTATAACGTCAGTATCGGAACGAATGAAAAGGGTATCGCGCCGTCGCGAAAAGAAGAAGCGCTTACGCCGCGATGCCTTTGCATAAAGGGGTATCGCGCCGTCGCAAAAAGAAGGGGCGCTTACGCCGCTATGCCCTCGCACAAAAGCGTATCGCGCCGTCGCAAAAAGAAGGGGCGCTTACGCCGCGATGCCCTCGCACAAAAGCGTATCGCGCCGTCGCGAAAAGAAGGGGCGCTTACGCCGCGATGCCCTCGCACAAAAGCGTATCGCGCCCGTCACGAAAAGAAGGGGGGGTTACGCCGCGATGCTGGCTTGGAAACACTCCCAATGAAAAGATGGAGCCATGCCAAACTAAAGTTTGGCGTTCCCAAGCGCCCCCAGGGCGTTCTCAGGGCGCTCTCGAGCCTTCGTAAAAGGGGTGAACGGCGTATCGCGAGACTTCGTGGGCTTCCGAAGGCAACCCGCTGGTTACCCCGCGATGACCCTCTTAGTTGTGCCGCCTCATAACTTTACTCACACATCCGGCAGTATTTGAAGAGGGCTCTTGGTTATTCCGTCGGTTTATACGACACAAAGAAGATAAGCCGTCGCTTGGCGAAAGTAGTCTGGTCTATTTATTATTGATATAGGTTCATTCTGTAGTATGTTATAATATCGGTAGAATCATCTTTTATCGCGAAACGAAGGCTTCGGAGGGTTGCATGAAAGGCATAACCGGGCAAAGGCAAAGACGTATGCGCAGAAAACACCTGAACCGCCGGTCTAACTTGGCGCTCATCGAGGGTGTTTCGATAGATAGAGATAAATTCGGTAGAAACAACGAACGCACGGTCGCGTTGTGCGGCAACCCGAACAGTGGGAAAACGACGATCTTCAACGCGCTGACTTTTAGTCATCAACACGTCGGCAACTGGCCCGGAGTGACCGTAGAAAAGAAAGAGGGGATACTTCGCAACGGCGAATGGCTTTACCGCGTCGTCGATCTCCCAGGAACCTATTCGCTCACAACCCATTCCGCCGACGAGCGGGTAGCGCGGGACTATCTGATGAAGGATGACCCGGACCTGGTGTTGATCATTATCGACCAGACGAACTTCGAGCGGAATATGTACTTTGCCCTCGAAGTGTTGGAGATGAAGAAGAACGCGATATTGGTTCTCAATATGAAAGATGAGGCCGAGCGTATGGGGTTGACGATCAAGACCGACGCGCTCTCCTCGTTCTTGGGCATCCCGGTGATCAGCGTCTATGGCAAATCGCCGGAGAGCATTTCTCAATTGAAAGCGCTGATCCAGCAATCGGCCGCGAATCCTGTCGTTCCAAAGGTGATCCGGTACGACGAGAAGATCGAGGAACTGATCTCCCAGCTACAAAAGCACGACCCCGACCCTGACGATGAACACGCCCGTTGGCGCGCGATCAAAATTATCGAGGGGGCGATGGACTTCCGAAAATCGCTATCTCCCGATTCTTTGAGAGAGATCGACGACAGGCTGTTTTCTTTCGAAAGGGATACGGCTCAGGACCCGGACATCGCATTGGCGGAGGCGCGGTACGGTTTCATCCACGGGCTGACGAAGGAGTTTCTACAACGCCGAACGACCCTACAAGAACGAGAGCGCATCACAACGGTCATCGATAGTTGGTTGACCCATCGCATTTGGGGGTTTCCGATCTTTCTAGCTATTATGTGGCTGATGTTTCAATTCACCTTCACGGTCGGCGGTTTTTTTTCTTCTCTTCTCGACAGCGCCTTCAGTTGGTTCGGCGCTACGGTTTCGGGCGTGATGGGGGAGTCGCTCTTGAGCTCCTTCATCGTTGATGGCCTCATCTCCGGGGTGGGCTCTGTCATCTCCTTTATGCCCGAGATCTTCTGCCTCTTCCTCTTCATCTCCTTTTTGGGAGATATCGGGTATATGTCCCGCGCCGCCTTCCTTATGGACAAGCTGATGCACCTGTTCGGCCTGCACGGGAAGTCCTTCATCCCGATGATTTTAGGCTTCGGATGTACCATCCCCGCGATAATGGCAACCCGTTCCCTCGAATCGCGCAAAGACCGCGTTCTCACCATCCTCGTGACGCCTTTGATGTCTTGTAGCGCGCGTCTCCCTGTTTATGTGGTTTTCGCGGGAGTGTTTTTCAAAAACGGCGCCGGCACGGTCATCTTTTCGATCTATCTCTTAGGTATCCTGCTATCGATCATTATGGCCCGCGTTTTCAAAAAAGTGTTGTTTAAAGGAGAAGAGGCCCTCTTCATTATGGAACTCCCTCCGTATCGGATGCCAACCGCGAAAGAGACGCTGGGAGAAGCATGGCGAAAGACGAGCTCCTTCTTGAAGAAAGCCGGGACGGTGATTTTTGCAGCCGTGGCGATTATTTGGGTGCTCTCGACCTTCCCGGAGGGCGTGCCCTACGCCTCTCCGGAATCCTGGATCGGACGGATCGGGAGCTTCATCGCGCCCATATTTGCGCCGCTTGGTTTCGGATTTTGGCAAGCGTCGGTCGCGCTGGTCTTCGGGTTCTTCGCGAAAGAGATCATCGTCGGGGCGCTGGGCACGATGCTGGGGGGGGAGGCCCTCCTCGCGACGGCCCTCCCGCTATACTTCACCTCGCTCACCGCCTACAGCTTCTTGGTCTTCTGTTTGATCTATATCCCGTGCGTGGCGACCGTAGCCGCGATCCGGAAAGAGGCCGGAACCAAATGGATGTTGTTTTCTGTCGTTTACCTCTTCTTCCTTGCCTACGTCGTCTCTTTGGCCATATTTCAAATCGGGCGACTGTTTATGGGGTGAGGCGTTTCGGATCCCGGGTTAGAAGCGTGGCTTCCCGGATATTCTCTAGTCCCAACAGCGCCATCAAAAAACGAGCGATTCCCAAACCGAAACCCCCGTGCGGGGGACATCCGAAGCGAAAGAAGTTCAGATAATCGGTTAACGGCTCTTCTTTCATACCTTTTTCCGCCAGTTGACCTTTCAAAACTTCGTACTGGTGTTCCCGCTGAGCCCCCGTAGTGATCTCGACTCCGTTCCATAGGAGGTCGTAGCTGCAGGAGGTAACCGGGTCGGTTTTATGATGATAGAAAGGCCTGACGGAAAACGGGAAGTGCGTCACGAAAACGAAGGGATGATGGCGTTCTTCGGCGATCAGCTGTCCCAATCGCCGTTCCCCTTCGGAAGGGAGGTCTCCGCCTTTTGGGACGGACATCCCCGACCGATTGACCTTCTCGATCGCCTCTTCCATACGGATGCGCGGAAACGGGAGAGCAGGGATTTCGATCTCGACTCCAAACAACCGTTCTACCGTCGCGCCCCATTTTTCTTTCAATCGGTCGAGCACGTCGACGATCCAACGCTCTTCGAAGGCCATCACGTCTTCGACATCCTCGATGTACCCCAACTCGACGTCTAGAGAGACGAACTCCGTCAGGTGCCGGTTCGTGTAGGATTTCTCAGCGCGATAGGCGGGCGCAATTTCGAAAACGCGGTCGAACCCTGCGGCGATCGCCATTTGCTTGTAGAACTGAGGAGACTGGGCGAGATAGGCTTTTGTATCGAAGTAGTTGACCGTAAAGACCTCCGCACCCGACTCGGAAGCGGTTCCCATGATCTTCGGAGAGTGGATCTCCCGCAAGCCCTCCCGATAGAAGAAGTCGCGTGAAAAGCGCTCGAAGTCGGAGCACATAAGCATAATCGTCCGCTGACGTTCGTCCCGCAGGTCAAGGAATCGCCAGTTTAAACGCAAATCCATTCCGGTTTCCGTCCCGGGACCCAAATCGATCGGCAACTGTGGTTCACTTATCGATAGCGCTTTGAAAGCCGACACCAACAGTTCCGACTTTTTGGTAGGGCCTGTATTCTTTTGTAACGTCCCTTCGACGGCGCAGACGCTTTGCAGAGGCATTCCGGCGATGGTATCGAGGTTTTCTTGTCCGATATCTGAAAGAGAAAAAACCGCTTGGATCTCCTCGGTGCTATCCTGGATGAGCCCGAATACCAGCTTCTTTCCTAAAATGCGTTTCCGTTTTAGAAACCCCGCGATGAGAACCCGTTCGCCGTTCTCGCTAGCCAAAACCCTATGAATCAGTTTCCTTTCCGTCAGATGCATCTTCACCATACCCTCTCCTTTTTCATAAAAAAACCCGACGCTTCTAAGCGTCGGGTTTGGTTGCGTTCGTATCACAACACGCCCCGACGCGGGTTGCGATCATCATCTCCATTCCACCGGTATGGATGGTTCTTTATAAAAATCACAAGAAGGGTTAGCGTATCCAAAGTTCTTCCTCCGAAATCTCGTCTTTACCCGTGTTTTGAGCTCAATCGGGGGTGCCGCGTGAAGTGGACTCTAAGATATCTTCCGAACGTACCCGAACGTAACTCGTCGGGGTTTCCCAGACCTCCACCTCAAACAAAGCGGCCCGGTCACGGCGTACTTTTTCCGAGATCCGCTGCCAGACCCATTTCGCGATGTTCTCGGCCGTCGGCTGTGGGAGGATATCGTTGAGGAGCGAGTGGTCCAGGACCGACAGAACTTCCTCTTGCACGATTTTCTTTAGCAGGATGAAGTCGATGACCATCCCTTCCGCATCGGGAACGCCGGCGACTGTCACGACCAAGCGATAGGTATGACCGTGGAGCGTTTCGCATTTCCCGTGGTATGAGGGTAAAAAATGGGCGCTGTCAAAAGAAAAGACTTTGCTGACACGCATAGGGATGCCCGTCGGCGGGGTTATAACTCCCTGATCTCGAGTTTCTCTTCAATCAGGAAGGCTCTGACTTTCTCCAACACACCGTTCATTTGGGCCTCGGTTATCGTGCTCTCCGTCGAACGCAAGACTAATGAAATGGTGACGCTGACGAATCCCTCGGGGATGTTCTTCCCCTTGTAGATATCGATGATCTTCACGGATTCCACGTACTCGATCCGCTTAAGCCCATTGATCACGCGCCCCATCTCTTTCCCGCGTGGTACAAGGACGGAAAAGTCCTTCCGGCTGGATGGATAGTTCAGATTCTGCACAGACTTCCACTCCCTGCTGCTTCCCTTTATGAAGCCAAAGAGGAGATTGAGGTTGATCTCCCCCAGATAGACATCAGTTTTGATATCATAATGATTTAAGACGTGTTTTTTTACCAGGCCTATTATACCAATTCTTTGACCGCGGAAGGAAATCACGGCGGAATGTGTCGGATACAAAAACCCGTTATAGAGGTCACCTTCATCTGGCGCGGCGAAGGTCAACGCGTCCGCGGAGGCGCTCAGGTGATGGACGAGTTCTTCCACTACCCCTTTGAACGCATAAAATCCCACTCTCCGTTTATCCGAATAATCCTCGGGATTTTCCGCTCCCATATGGGCGAATCCAAAAAACTCCGATTCCTCGAAACTTTCCGAACGCCGAAAGACCTTTCCAATCTCATAGACTTTGAGGTCGCCGCATTGCCTACTGAAGTTGAACGCGAGCGTCTTGATCAGCCCGAAAGACAACGTGGGGCGGAGCAAAGACAGGTCGCGTGACAACGGTTTCACTAGCGCTACCGCTTCTTTCTTCCACGGATGGCTTTGATCGATACCGAAGGGCTCGAAGTCCGCGGGATCGGTAAAAGATAACGGTTTGATTTCATTATACCCTAAAGATAGGGCCAGACGATGGATATCGTCCCTAAATACTTGGTAGGGTGTGCGCCCCCGGTCTGGGGCTCGAACAATCGGCAACGTTCCCGGAAGCTGTTCGTATCCCTGTATTCTTCCGACCTCTTCAATCAGGTCGATCTCTCGTTCCAAATCCGGGCGCCCCGTCGGGATGGAGCAGCGAAAAATCTCGGTATCCTCGATGGCCTCCGTCTCGATTCCAAGGTTCTCCAGGCTTTCGATGATCGCCTTCGAAGGGTAGGAGGCGCCGAGGATGCTTTCTACACGGGACCGCCGCAGAAGGACGGTTTTATTCTCGATCCGGTGCGGATAGGCATCGATCACTTCTGTGGTGACGCGCCCTCCGGCGTATTTCTGTATCAAATGCGCGAGCCGACCGAGCACGAATGGGTTGTTATTGGGATCCACCCCTCGCTCGAACCGGTAGGAGGCATCGGTGTTCAGATTGTGCCATTTTCGGGTTTTGCGAATCAAAACCGGGTTGAAGGTAGCGACCTCCAGCAGGACATCCTTCGTCGTTTCCTCGATGCCGGAACCCTCGCCACCCATAATGCCTCCTAAGGCGAGCGGGTTGTCGCCGTCGGTGATCAAGCACTCGAAGCCTTCGGCCGTGATCGATTGGCCATCCAATAGTACGAACCGCTCGCCTACCTTGGCCTTTCGGACGTGGATGCGGAAGTTTTCCAGTCTCGTGAGGTCGAAGGCGTGGACGGGGTGACCGGTTTCTAACATCACGTAGTTGGTCACGTCCACGACGAAACTGATCGATCGAAGTCCGCTGGCGACCAGCGCCCGCTTCAACCAAAGCGGCGAGTCGATGGGCCGGATATCGCGTACGATCAGTCCGCAATAGCGGTAACAGTCTTCGGGTTCCGCGATCGTGATGCGAAAGCGGCTGTCGCCCTCGTCCGGGAGGATATCGTAGTCCGCGGGCGGCATCGTCAAGGGGCGTCGGCCTTTCGTGACCGCGTACAGTTCTCGCGCGATCCCCAGCATCCCCAACTCATCGGGCCGGTTCGAGGTAATGGACGCCTCAAAAACCGTATCCTCCAAGAACCCTTCAGGCCATTCGTCGGTAAGGCGATAGACGTAGTCGGATTTGTTCTCTAACCCGAGCTCCTCCAATGAGCAGAGCATCCCCTCCGAGAGGACGCCGCCAAAGTCGTGCGCCTCTATCCGTTTTCCATTGTAAAGAACCGTTCCCGGTAACGCGACGAGCACGCGGTCCCCCGTTTTTACGGTTTTATCGGCGGTCACCAATCGCTTCGTCTCGCCCGGTAACTGGATTATACAAACAATCAGACGACTATGCGAAGGATGCGGGCGGGTTTCGATCACCGTACCCAGAATCACCCCCTTCAACCCCTCCCACGGGTAGAGGGTCTCCTCTATCTCGGTACCGCTCAAGCTGAGGAGGCCATCAATCTCGCTATCGGACAGGTCATTCACAGGGATGTATTCATTCAGCCATTTTTTCGAGATGCGCATCGCTATCGCTCCTTTTTAGAGAGTCCGTTTCTCGGTTCTCGTGTCGTGTTTGCGCCATATCACGGAGAATTTATAGGTCCTGCCGGATGAAATGCGCGTAACCGCGGATGAAATCTCGTATATCCGTGAGCCGGTATTTCAGCATCGCGATCCTTTCGATCCCCATACCGAACGCGAATCCGGTCCATTTTTCGCTGTCGTAACCGACGGAACGAAAGACGTTCGGGTCTACCATGCCGCACCCTAAGACTTCTAACCAGCGCGTTTCCCCATACCTGTTCTCCCAGAGGACGTCGACTTCGAAGCTCGGTTCCGTGAAAGGGAAAAAGCTGGGTCTGAGTCTGATCTTCTTCTTTTCGCCGAAGATCTTTTCGATGAAGTATTCGAGTGTGCCTTTCAAATGGCTCACCGAGACATCGACGTCGACCAGCAACCCTTCGCACTGATGGAACATCGGGAGATGCGTGGCGTCGTAGTCGCTGCGGTAGACCTTTCCGGGGGAGATGAGCGCGATGGGCGGCGTCTTCTTCTCCATCGTACGCACCTGGACCGGTGAAGTCTGGGTGCGCAGCAACCATTGATCGGGCACGATGTAGAAGGTGTCCTGATCGTCTCGCGCAGGGTGCCAGTCCGGGGTGTTCAACGCCTCGAAGTTGTAATGGACGTTTTCGATCTCCGGGCCTTCGGCGATCTCGTACCCCAAGGACAGAAAGATGTCTTCGATTTCCTGCTGCGTCTTCGTGATCAAATGCTCGAAACCGACCATCCTCCTGGCGCCCGGCATAGTGGGATCGATCCGAATCGACTCCTCAAAGACGCGTTCTTCCGCGTCCAGGAAATGGCGGTTTTTCCGATCCATCGCTTCCTGAAGGAGGACCTTCACCTCATTGGCTTTCTCTCCCAAAAGGGGGCGCTCTTCGGGAGGCAGCGCGCCTAACTTTTTCAGGATGCCTTGGCTGATCGTCCCCTTCTTTCCAAAGAAACGAACCCGCAACTCTTCGAGCATCTGGGTGTTCTCAGCGGCTTCTATGGCTTGTTCTGACTGCTCCCGGAGTAGCCGCAATTCTTCCAAAAGATCCGATAAAAGGCTCATCTCTATCTCTCCTCATAGACAAAGGGCACCTGTGAAGGTCCCCACGAACTCGAGTGCGGATGACAACCCACTCGCCTTTTCTTAGGTGCCGGGCATTTTATCACGCCGCCCGACCGGCAAGGTCTTCCTCTATAGACCTCTGTTTTACGTAAAATGGCGGTGATTGGACAACAGTATCGGCACGCGGCTTTCGGCCATCAGCGCGGCGATCTGTTGGTTGGTTTTCGTCACGGAGGGAAGGACCATCCCACGCACCCCCGAGTTGAGGACGCGCGTGAACAGCTCCGTATCCAATATAGCGCCGTCCGTCGCAAAAACGGTTTCCTTTATGGCCAGGCCACGCCGCTTCGCTTGCGACAAGGCAATATCGAAGGCATCGCGCCGAAGCATCTGCCCTGCGCCGATCCCGGCAGTTTGCGTACCTGCCCACAGGACGACCGAATCCGATCGCGTGAGCTTCGACACTTGAAAAGCCAGGATTAGCTCTCTTTCCACGACAGGATCGAAAAGCTCCTCTTTCAGTTTCCGAAAACGATCCTGTCGAACCTCGGTATCCCGCTCTTGAACGATAAAGCAACCGTCAAGGTACTTGTACTCCCATTCGGAGAGCTTCCACAGATCGAAGGCGTAAACGGAAGCGATGGAGGAGGTTTGAAGGGAAGTGGCTTCCGCTTCGAGCTCTCTGTTGTACGCGACAAGTTCGACGGGCAGCCTGCGGACGTGCTCGAGGATTTGGCGGTTTAGCGTGTGATTGATCACGATCACCCCGCCCATAATGGTTTCGTTTTTTATAACCCGAATCAACCCAGCGTACTCGGCTTCTCCAGGCGTCACCGAGACCCAAAGAGGGTTGCCGTGCCGAATGTAGACGCCGGAGGGCTCTCGCAATTCTCTGACAAAACGGATACCGTTATAGAGGTCGATGATCCGCCGCGTGGTCATATTCCCCTTCTTCACGGCGTGCAGATGCCCCAAGAGATGGTCTTCTCCGGAAAGGGTCGCCACATAGGCTTCCTGATGGGGGTTCGAGCCGTACTGTAACAACAGCGCCTTTTCCAAAGAGAGGTGCTTACGGCTCTCGTCGGCGAACAACAACGAGAAGCCATTATAGGTCTGCGTGTCGAACTTCAGAATCTCCGAGAAGACCTTTAGGGATAACTGTCTTCTCCCCTGTAAGGGGATGTCGCCGCATTCGGCCAAAGAAGAGAGTACCCAGTCGAAATCGGTCTCATCGACGAGGGTGGCGATACTGCGGAAGTCTTTGGCGACGTTTCTGAGGAGCGCGACTCGAGAGGGGGCCGTCTCTTCCTCCTCGACGGTGGGAAAGGATAACGCCGAACTCACGCGCCCGAGTTTCGGAAAGTCCGCCAGAAGCATATCGAACAGTGGCGTTGATTCTTGTGATTCGGTCTTCAAACGGAACAGAATGTAAAAATACGGGTCCGAAGCGCAGTCCAACGTTTTGTCCGAACCTTCCGTCACCCGTGACTCCTCTTCGGGACGAAAGAGCGGCTGGATCGGATACCCCTTTTCCAGTAGGCTCCGATAGCCCTCTCCATATCCGAGGACCTCTATCCCAAGTTCTATAACGCGTTTTACGAAAGATTCCACGCGTTCGGTATCGTCCGCGATCACCAGTAACCGGTTGATGCTCAAAGAGATCACCAACTGTTCATATAGCGCGTTTGTTCTTCTGTCAACGTATCGATGGATTTGCGCAGGCTTTTCAGCTTCAGGGCAGCCAGTTCCCGATCGATCTCGGCGGGAGTGTCGAACAGTTTGGGCTCCAGCTTGTCGCGGTTCTTCCAGAGGTAGAGCATCGATAAATACTGTACGCCGAAGGAACCGTCCATTATCTCTATCGGATGCCCATCCGCTGCGGCGATGTTGACCAATCGACCGCTTCCGATCACGAAGACCGATTTTCCGTTTGGAAGTCGGTACCCTTTGATATTTGGCTTAGCTTCCCAAGTGTTTCGGGCATAGGCCTCGAGAGCGGCAACCGCGATCTCGACGTCGAAATGGCCGGCGTTCGTCAAAACCGCGCCGTCTTTCAGAAGGTCGAAATGCCGTTTTGATACCACGTCGATATTGCCGGTGACGGTGACGAAAATATCGCCGAGCGGGGCGGCTTCGTCCATCGGCATCACATCGAAACCGTCCATCAGGGCTTCGAGGGCTTTGATCGGATCGATCTCGGTTACGATGACTCGCGCGCCCAAGCCGCGCGCCTTACCAGCTACGCCTTTCCCGCACCATCCGTAACCGGCGACGACGACCACCTTTCCGCAGATCGTCAGGTTGGTCGTTCTCATAATGCCGTCCCACACAGATTGCCCGGTACCGTATCGGTTGTCGAAGAGGTATTTCATCTGCGCGTTGTTCGCCGCGATCACGGGAACTTTCAAGAGACCGTCTCTTTCGAGGGCGCGTAACCGGACGACGCCGGTGGTCGTTTCTTCCGAGATGCCCTTCAACCCTTCCAGATAGTCTTTTCGCTCGGTATGCACGATGGCGCTGAGGTCGCCGCCATCATCCAAGATCAAGTTCGGTCTGAGTTCCAAGGCTTTGTAGAGGTTCTTTCGGAAGGCTTCGTTGTCCTCGGTGTGTTTGGCGTGAACTACCATCTTTTCGTGATTGGCCAATGCGGCGACTATCTCGTCTTGCGTGGACAGCGGATTCGACCCGGTCGTCCACACCTCTGCGCCGGTGTCACGGAAAAGTCGCGCCAAGTTCGCGGTTTTCGCTTCCAGATGGCAGCAGACGACCATCTTACACCCGGCGAAGGGCTTCTCATCCTTGTATTTTTGGTGTAATTCGTTCAGAATGGGCATATATTGCCAAGCCCAGCTCATCTTTTTGACTCCCAGATCGGTCAAGGCATCCATCTCTCCCTATCTCCCCTTTCTGTGATGGTTGCGGATATTGTATCACATCCGCTTAGAATCAGAATGAACAGTGTCGATCAAGTGATGGGGTGTAATCAAGAAACAAGGTCAGAATCGGCCGTACGATTTTTATTCCGTGTAGTCATCGCGGCGTAAGCGTTTTTTCTTTTCGCGACGGCTCGATACGCTTGAGAACACTTCGTGAACGCCCTGGGAACGCCAACTTTTAAGTTGGCATGTCTTAAAAAAACAGGGTTCACACGGAGACCACGGAGAGCACAAAGAAGAGAGGTGTTTACAAGCGTCAACGCCAAGTTTATGTTTTCTCTGTGTACTCTGTGTACTCTGTGCGAAACCACCATCTTCTTTTTTGAACATGCCGAACTAAAGTTCGGCGTTCCCATTTTGGTGTACCCCGATGGTATACCCACGCAGCACTTCTCAGAAAGCGGACGCTCTTTTCACCTGCACAGACTGGCGAACACCGCGAAGGGCTTCCCGCGAGCCCGTAAGGCATATGTCATCACTTGGTCAAGGTTTGTGAGAACAGCGGTACGCCGTCCCATTGGAAAAACTGGAGGGTCGCCTCCCGCGCGGTCCAGGTGACCTCCATCCACCCGTGAACATCCCGACACCACACGGAGGCGGGGGAGCGATATGTGATGGTATCCAAAGGGGCTCCCATTACGCCGACAACCGCATAGGTCACGCCGGCGTGTTCCAGGACTTCCAGCAGGTGATTGTGCCCGCTAACGACGAGGTCCACCCCGCGCTTTTCAAAAATCGGCCCAAAAATGCGGATCATCTCCCGATTGTCATACCAGGGTTCGCCTGCGAACGTAGACCCCGAAGCGTAGTAGTAGGCGTGGGAAAGAACGACCTTCCAATGGTCTTTTGGAATCGAGGCTAATTGCGCTTCCAACCAGGCGAGCTGCTCACGAGAGACGTCTTCCGTGCCCCAAACGGCGTTCAACAGTAAGAAGTGAACGGGTCCGATATCCACGCGCCGGTAGAGGTCTTCGAAACTGGTCCGGCCTTCCGGGTGCAGGTAATCCAGATAGTGCCGATACCCTTGAAACAGTAAATCGTGGTTGCCTATGACCGAGATCATCGGGATCTGTGAAAAAACTGGCGATAACGAGTCCAACGCGTCCTGCCAATCCGAATCCATAAACCCCAACTCCGTGATATCCCCGAGCAGGCAGAAGAGGTCGATCTCGTCCTTGCGGCTCAGCCATTGATCCATCATTCGCGTGGTCTTTTCCGCACTACTTTTGGAGCTTCCGTAGTGCACGTCCGACGAAAAGACCACTTTCATCGGTTTTGATCCCTCGAGGGCGATATCCGGCAGCGCCCGGAAAGAGACGGACTCTCCGCCCTCAAGCTGGTAGGTGTAGACCCGCTCCGGTTGCAGCTTTGGAAATAACAGGCGATGAACCCGCCCGGAGTCCGACAGAATGCTACGCGTCGGTTCTGTTTCCGAGCCCAGAGAGGCGGTCAGCTGTTGCGGAGTTTTGGTCCACACGGCCAGAGTTAAATCGGGCATCGCGGCCCCGCTATGGGAAGAGACCAACAGCACGGGAGGTTTGTCTCCGCTTTTCAGCATCGGTTGGGCAATGAGGTATCCCCAGGCGCCCAATGTGAAAGCCAATATGGCGGCGCTCAGAGCGGCGACACCGACTCCCCATATCTTTGCGAGCCACTTCCGCTTCCTCAGAAACAGGCGGCCCACGACCCACAAGACGGGAGCCCAAAGGCCAAGCGAAAGGACCAACCCGACCAAGAGACGATAGAAGCTATCCCATCGTACCAACCCGAGGGTTCCGGGCAAAGAGAAGACCCACAAACCCAGCGCGAGAGAGGCGATGGGGTTCAGAATCAGGATAAGCGCCCAGAATCGGTTTAGTTTCTTTTTTGCCATATGCAAACTCCCTTCAATCGTATGTCCCACGTGTGGGTCAAGTTAAGAGGTGGCATCGCGGCATAAGCGCTTCTTCTTTTCGCGACGGCGCGATACCCCGAAGTCATCGCGGCGTAAAGAATACAAAAAGGCGGATCGCGAGACTTCGTGGGCTTCCGAAGTCAACCCGTTGGTTACCCCGCGATAACCCCACACGGGCATCGCGGCGTAAGCGCTTCTCCTTTTCGCGATAACGCGATAAGGTTTATGTGGTGGCATCGCGGCGTAAGCGCTTCTTCTTTTCGCGACGGCGCGATACCCCGAAGTCATCGCGGCGTAAAGAATACAAAAAAGCGAGTCGCGGGACTTCGCGGGCTTCCGAAGTTAGCCCGCTGGTTACCCCGCGATAACTCCCCAAGCCTATCGCGGTATAAAAAGAGCAAAAGGCGGACTTCCTCCTCTTTTTTTCCTGTACC
>Ga0116190_1001668_pt1 | contig 18797 bp, 12 predicted proteins | sample AD_JPNTR4_MetaG_FD_89808 | JGI IMG/M metagenome (GOLD analysis project Ga0116190, IMG submission 89808) | Active sludge microbial communities of municipal wastewater-treating anaerobic digesters from Japan - AD_JPNTR4_MetaG | ecosystem: Engineered > Bioreactor > Anaerobic > Digestate | place...
CATGGACAGGGCCAAGCAGCTATAGTGCTACTACGGCTGCTATTAGCAGAACAAATGCTACAATAGCAATGGGTGGAACATATTCGGCTACCGTTACCGTTAACGGATGTACAAGTGCAGCAAGTACAACAACGGTAACAGTTAACGCGGTACCTGCAGCTCCTACTATTACCAATACTACCCCAACCATTTGTGCAGGTGGAACTATATCGCTCAGCATTCCTACCACTACGGGCGCTACCTATGCATGGACAGGGCCAAGCAGCTATAGTGCTACTACGGCTGCTATTAGCAGAACAAATGCTACAACTGCAATGGGTGGAACATATTCTGCAACTGTAACAGTAAATGGGTGTACAAGTACCGCAAGTTCTACTACAGTTACAGTGAATGCAATCCCTGTTGCTCCTACTGTTACAAGTCCAATTGTTTATGAACAAGGAACATCTGCTATACCTCTTACAGCTTCAGGTAACTCATTGTTGTGGTATACAGTAGCAACAGGTGGTAATGCTAGCTCTTCGGCTCCAACACCTTCAACAGCATTAATAGGAACTACTATTTATTATGTATCGCAAACAATAAATTCTTGTGAAAGTCCAAGGGCTTTGGTTATTGTTCAAGTTGTGCAACCGCCTATAACACAAACAATAGAATTACAGAGTGGTTGGAATTTAATTTCAATACAAGTACAACCCTCAGATAGTTCATTTGAAACCATTTTTAATGGTTTGCAAGTTCAAACAGTAAAAAATGCACAAGGATTTTGGAGAAAAGATAATCCAACACAGCTTAATTCAATCCATAAAATTATGCCTTGTCAAGGCTATTTGGTATATATGACAGCTCCGGGAACATTACAGATAATAGGAAAGTCTTGTAACTCAGATTTATTTATTTCACCTTCATCTGGTTGGCAACTTATAGGATATCCATGTATAGGGTTATCAATTTTTTCAAATATTCCATTTCAAAGTAGTTTAGAAATTTCTAATAATTGTCAAATCATTAAAAATTTTGATGGATTTTGGGAGCCAAACGGTAGTTCAAATTCTATTCAAAACTTTGAGCAAGGAAAAGGGTATTATGTTCTTAAAAAATAGAAATAATTGTTATAGAATTTCTTATATTAATTGTTTATGTAAGAAACATAACATAGCTCATGATTTGAGTTCAATTGTTTATTTTGATTAACTTTTGCTTGTAGATTTATAAAGTTTTTTATTAAGTATAATGGTTATACTTAATATAAAAGTCTTGGAATTATGCTTAAAAATTTTATATTTGCTCGGTAAAAAGTATCCATTTTATAATAAATGGTAATTTTTATCTAAAACTTTTATTTACAATATGTTTTAGAAATTCAAATTTATAGCAAATATACTATGAGACATATACGAGTTGGAATAACACATGGCGATATAAACGGTATTGGATATGAAGTAATAATGAAGGCTCTAAGTGATAATAGAGTTACAGAAAAAATTACCGTTATAGTATATGGTTCGCCAAAAGCTGCAGCTTTTCATCGTAAAGCGATTGACTTGCAGAATTTTAGTTTTAATCTTATACAAACAGCCCAAGAGGCTAATTCCAAACGACCAAATATAATAGATTGTTGCGATCCGGAATTAAAAGTAGAACCGGGTATTTCTACAATAGATGCAGGCAAGGCTGCTTTTCAAGCATTAAAAGCAGCAGTAGCCGATTTGCGAAATAATACTATTGATGTTGTTGTTACAGCACCAATAAATAAAAAGAATATTAACGAAGCAGGGTTTGAATTTCCGGGACATACTGAATTTTTTGCTTCTCAGTTTAATTCACCAAATCATGTAATGTTGCTTATGAATGATATAATGAAAGTAGGTGTAGTTGCAGGTCATATACCGGTTTCACAAATATCTTCGTTTATTACAAAAGAAAAAATTGTTCAAAAATTAGAGGTGTTAAATTCATCTATGATTTCAGATTTTGGAATTCGAAAGCCTCGTATTGCTGTTTTGGGATTGAATCCTCATGCCGGAGATGAAGGATTACTAGGAAATGAAGAACAAACAGTAATAATACCTGCAATTCAAGAAGCTCGTAATAAGGGTATTATGGCTCTTGGGCCATATGCGGCCGATGGTTTTTTTGGCTCCGGTGAATTTTCAAAATTTGACGTTATTTTGGGAATGTATCATGACCAAGTATTAGCACCATTCAAGGCGTTAGCATTTGATAATGCCGTAAATGTAACTCTAGGGCTCCCTATTGTGAGAGTGTCGCCGGCACATGGTACTGCATATAGTCTGGTTGGTCAAAATCAAGCTTCTGAATTATCAATGATTCAGGCAATTTTTACGGCTTGCGATATTTATGAATCGCGAGTAAATTATAGAGAATTAGTTGCTAATAAACTTACACAATAGAATCGTATGTTAGAATACATTAGCGGTACAATACAAAAACTAACTCCTACCTATGCAGTGATAGATAATGCAGGTATTGGGTATTTTGTTAATATAAGTGTATATACATGTCAAAAAATCACACAAAATTCTCAAACAACTTTGTTGGTACATGAAATAATACGTGAAGATGCCCATGAATTATTTGGTTTTTTTGATGAGACTGAACGTTCAATGTTTCGCATGCTAATTTCCGTTTCAGGAGTAGGAGCTAATACTGCACGAGTAATATTATCAAAGTTGTCGGCACAAGAAGTAGCGTCATCAATAGCATTAGGCAATGTGCAAGTATTACAAGCAGTAAAAGGTATTGGAGGAAAAACAGCTCAGCGTATAATAGTTGATTTAAAAGATAAGGTTACATCAATTTCTCAGGGTGAAGAAATTTTTGTATCTCAAGGCAATACTTTAGTTCACGAAGCGTTATCAGCACTGCTTATGTTGGGATTTGCCAAAAATTCAGTTGAGAAAATAGTGCAGACAATAGTATCGGAACAAACATATACAAGTGTAGAAGACGTAGTAAAAGCTGCATTAAAACGTTTGTAATACTTTGGAAATGCCATAAAATAATATAGAGAAGTTTGAAGAATTTACACAAAGCATATTTCATATTAGTATTTGCTATGATAGGCATAGTGGTTGCCTCAGCATCTGTGTATATGTATCATACTTCTTCGTATTTGTCATATAAATCTGTAGCCCCACCCGATACTATTCCTAAACAGGTTGATTTAAAGTATCCTCTCCCGCAAGAAAATCCAAATCCGTTTAAAGATAATGTGCTGCAAAGTTCAGGAATACGACTTAAAGAATCTCCTGAATATACGTATAAAGTAACGTTTAATGAAGAAACAGGTGAGTATGAAATTGTAAAAATGCTTGGAGATATTCCTATTGGCGCTCCGTATTCTATGTCTGCTAAAGAATATTTTGATTTTTCTGCATCACAACGACGAGACCAATATTGGAGAACCAGAGCATATGAGTCAAGGGGAGGAGGTAGTTCTTCGTACAAACCAAGTTTAGATGTGCCGGGAGCTAACAATGAAACATTTTTTGATGAAAATTTTGTTGATATTAAACCTCAGGGAGCTGCTGAAATTTCATTTGGTTTTAAACATACAAACAATCAAAATCCTCGATTTTCTAAAAAGCAGCAACGAAAAACGCAATTTGATTTTGATAATAAAATTCAAATGAGTGTAACGGGTAAAGTTGGTGATAAAGTTGCTCTTACAGTAAAATATGATACCGAATCTCAATTTGAATTTGATAAAGAAGTGAAACTTGAATATGAAGGAGATGAAGATGAAATAATTAAAAAAATAAACGTAGGTGATGTTTCATTTCCAATACCAAGTTCTCTTATTACAGGTAGTCAAAGTTTATTTGGGGTACATACCGAAATGCAATTTGGTAAATTATATGTCAATAGTGTTTTTTCTCGTCAACAAGGAGAATTTTCTACAATTAAAGTCCAGGGGGGAGCTCAGGTAGAAGAATTTAAAATTCGTGCCGATAATTATGATAAAAATAAACACTTTTTCTTAGGGCACTATTTTAGAGATAATTACGAACAATCTTTTGCAACAATTCCCGAAATTTCCAGTGGTATTCAAATTCGTAAAGTTGAAATTTGGGTAACTCAAACTTCTGTAGGAAAAGAAGATGCTCGAAATATATTAGCAGTTACAGATTTAGGCGATGAATATGTATTGGGGCCCGATGGTAAAAAATATTCGTTGCCTTCTAATGGTAAATTGTATAAAGAATTAAAGAATATTCAAGGAATTCGTAATATAAATAATATTTCATCGCTTTTAACAGGAAAACTTGAACAAGGTCGTGACTATGAAAAAATAGAACAAGCTGTTTTGTTGAAGCCAAATGAATATGATATAAATAATAAATTAGGGTATATATCATTACGTTCAGCAATAAATCCTGCAAAAATACTTGCAGTAGCATATGAATACGAATATCAGGGACAAGTGTATCAGGTAGGTGAATTTACCAGCGATGGTGTAGAACACCCTGATGTATTAATTGTTAAAATGTTAAAAGGTTCTAATATGAATCCCACTTATAATAATTGGGATTTAATGATGAAAAACGTATATGCCCTTGGTGGATATAAAATTACAAATGAAGATTTTAGCCTTAATATATTGTATGAAGATGATAGAACCGGAACGCCAATTCCCTATATACCTGAAGGAAATATAAAAGGGAAAAACTTATTATCGGTTATGAACTTAGATACAATTACAAATGATAAATTGCCATATGCCGATGGAATATTTGATTTTGTAGAAGGGTACACCATAAATTCTTCAAGAGGATTGTTGTTTTTTCCTGTCTTAGAGCCTTTTGGCAGTCATTTGCAAAAAAAAATTGGAAATCCTACAGTTGCTCAAAAATATGTATATACTCAATTATATGATTCAACACAAAGTGCTGCACGCCAAGTAGCAGAAAAAAATAAGTTTGTAATTCAAGGAAAATATAAGTCGGCTGTACGTTCCGAAATACCATTAAATTCAACAAATGTAGAAAAAAATTCGGTAACTGTAATTGCAGGTGGCCGTGTGCTGGTTGAAGGAGTTGACTATACTGTTGATTATATGGGAGGAACTGTAAAAATTATTAACGAAGGTTTGTTGCAATCGGGTGCCGATATTACCATAAAAGCAGAAAGTAATCCATTGTTTAGTATGAAAACTAAAAATTTAATGGGAACCCGATTTGATTATAGATACAATCAAAATATAAATTTTGGTGCTACTATCATGCGTTTGTCAGAAAAACCTGCAGTTCAAAAGGTTGGTTTTGATGATTATCCAATATCTAACACTATTTGGGGGGTCGATGCAAATTATTCTACAAAATCTATTTTTCTTACCTCGTTAGTTGATAAATATGTGCCATTTGTAAAAACGAAAGAAGTTTCTCAAATTAATTTGTCCGGCGAATTTGCTCAATTAATTCCGGGACAATCAAAATATATTTCAGATGCCGTAGAACTTGATAATTTTGAAAGTACAGAAGGGAGAATTTATTTGCGTGAACCAACTGCGTGGAAAATAGCAAGTACACCGCAATTGCAAAAAAATATGTTTCCCGAAGGATATTTAATTAACGATTTGGCATATAATTATAATAAAGCTCATATTTCATGGTATAACATAAATACTACGTTTTATCAAACACGTAATTCTCCCGTAAGTAAACAAATTCAAGAACAAAATTTTTCGCGAGCTGTATATCAAACTAGTTTATTTCCTAATCGAGATTTAACTTCGGTTGAAGATATGCCTATGACAATATTAAATATAGCATATTATCCGTATGAACGAGGACAAAATAATTACGATACTAAAGGAAGACCGGGAATTTCTGCCGGAATAAATTCTCAAGGATATTTAAAAAATCCTGAAACTCGATGGGGAGGGATTATGCAATCGCTTACTACTACTGATTTTGAAGAGAGTAATGTAGAATATATAGAATTTTGGCTTATGGACCCTTTTGTAGATGATACAGCAGCAATTCATAAGGGGGGCGATTTTTATATTAATCTAGGTAGAATTTCTGAAGATGTTTTGCGAGATGGTCGTAAATCTGCCGAAAATGGAATGCTACCAGATCCAACACGATATGATCAAACAATATGGGGTAGAGTACCTAATTATTCTATTGTAGAAACAGGTTTTAGTAATGATGTGGAACGGATTATACAAGACGTTGGATTAGATGGATTGAATGATGATGCTGAACGAAAATTTTTTGCAAATTATTTGAAAGAAATTAAAGATATTGTAAGCGATGAATCAATTTTTCAACGCTTTTACAATGACCCTTCTGCCGATAATTATTCATCGTATCTTGATAATAGAGGGGTAAATTCTGATATAGTTTGGATGTATAAATATTTTAGCGGAAATGATGGTAATACTCCTAAGGCAAGTACTCAAGGGGTATCATCATATAAACCCGATATTGAGGATTTGAATAATGATAATACTTTGCAAGAAACAGAAGCTTATTATCAATATCATATAAGTTTACGCCCCGAAGATATGGTTATAGGAAAGAATTTTATAGTTGATAAAATTGTTGAAACTACTAAGCAAAATAATAGAACAACATATACAAATTGGTATCAAATAAAAATACCTATACAAACCGAAGATAAACAAAGAATAGGCGATATTTCTGATTTTAGAGATATTCAAACTATGAGAATGTTTTTACGAGGTTTTAGTGATTCTGTTGTATTAAGAATAGCAGAATTTGCTTTAGTATATAGTAGTTGGCGTAGATACAATAAACCATTATACGAAGCCGGAGAATACGATTTATTTAATGATTCTGAATTTGATATTTCTGTTGTTAATATTGAAGAAAATGCATCGCGTTCTCCTATAAATTATGTGCTGCCTCCCGGTGTTGATAGAGTTATTGATCCTAATAGTCAAAGTATTAAAGAATTAAATGAAACAGCATTGTCGCTTAAAGTTGTTGATTTAGAAGATGGTAATTCAAAAGCTGTATATAAACAATTTAATAAAGATTTGCGCCAATTTGGTAAAATTGAAATGTTTATACATGCCGAAGCATTAGAAGATCCTGCTTATAATTTAGAAGATGGTGATTTATGTGCTTTTATTCGAATAGGTTCTGACTTTACCGAAAATTATTATGAATATGAAGTTCCTTTGAGTTTAACTTTACCGGGAAAATATAATAAAGATATAGAATCGGATAGACTTAAAGTTTGGCCACAAGAAAATATGGTCTCGCTTGATTTAGCTACTCTTAAAAATCTGAAATTGGAACGAGATAAAATGATAGCTGATGGTGTTTTGTCTGACCTGCAATCGTATCATGTATATTCTATAGCCCAGGGTAAAAATAGGGTAAGCATAAAAGGAAAACCAAATTTAGGTAATGTTCGCACTATAATGATAGGTGTACGTAATAAGAAAAAATCGGTAAAAAATCCGTTCGATGATGGATTAAAAAAATCTGGAATTGTATGGTTTAATGAGTTTAGATTGACAGATATTGATGATCAAAGTGGTTGGGCAGCAATAGCTTCTGCTCGTATAGCATTCGCCGATTTTGCTACATTATCTTTATCCGGGAAAACAAGTAAACCCGGGTTTGGAGGTATAGACCAAAAAATATTTGAACGAAGTCAGGAAGATTTGTATCAATACGATATAGCGTCTAATGTTGCTTTACACAAATTTTTCCCGGAAGCTTGGAGTATTAGCTTACCTTTTTATGTAGATTTTTCCGAAATATATATTATGCCACAGTATGACCCTACCAATCCTGATATTTTGTTGAAACAATCACTTGAAAATATGACAACGCAACACGAACGAGATTCATTACTTAGAATTACTCGTGATTTTACACAGCGGTTTTCATATAATTTTACTAATGTTCGTATAAACAAACAATCAACAAAACAATACCCTTGGAATATTTCTAACTTCTCTACAAGTTTTGCTTTTAATCGGTTTTATTCGTATGATATTGATTATGAAAAAAATTATAATCACCAATATAAAGCTTCATTTAATTATATGTATAATTTACGTCCTAAAAATTATACACCGTTTAAATCAAATAAAAATGCATTTATAAAAGATATTAATTTCTTTTTGTTGCCAACAACTGTTAGTATTAAAAATGAATGGGACAGAACATATAAAGAACAACAAAGACGAAATTTATCACAATATGGAGGAAGTTTGCCTCTTACGGCAAGCAAAAAATTCTTATGGTTACGTTCGTATGATGTAAATTATGCATTATCTAAAAATCTTAAATTTACATATTCTGCTCTTAATCAGTCACGTATAAATGAACCATATGGCGTAATTGATAAAACGAACGAAGAGGTTTGGCAAGATTATAGACGAGAAGTATACAGAAATATGCAAACATATGGTGAAAATATGTCGTTTTCACAAAAGACTACTGTTTCTTACCAATTACCATTCAATAAAATTAAACCTTTAGACTGGATTACCTCAAATTATAAGTATTCGGGTTCATATGATTGGCAATTAGGTGCGGAAATTCGTAATCAAGATAATTTTGGAAATACTATTACAAATTCAAATACACAAAGTCTTGATAATACATTTAATTTTACTCGATTGTATAATAAATCTAAGTATTTGAATGAAGTAAATAAACGAATGCGAAATAGAGGAACAAATCAACCCAAGAAAAAAGAAACTGTAAAATATAATCAAGAAAATCTAAAATTAAAGGCTAACGTACCAATAGTTATAAATCATAAATTAAAAACAGAAGATGTTAGAGTTAGCATGCTCGATGATAAAGGCCAAGTTGTAATGGGAACTACAAAAGTACTTTCGCCTACACAAGTTGAATTTACACCCAATAAAGATGTAGATAATGCAAAAGTAACAGTAACCGGTAAACGTGATGTGGTTGAAACCCAATTTACTAAAATTATGGATCAAGTTGTAACTGTATTAATGATGACAAAAACATTGTCAGTAAATTATACTCAATCAGAAGGAACATATATACCCGGATATAAATATGGTACACAAAATTTTGGTTTGTATAAACCTTTTGGTCCATTACCTACACCCGGTTGGCCATATGTTGTTGGTATTATTCCATCAAATATTGACACCTATTTGCAAACTACCGAATGGCTGGTTGATAATGATATGATAAGTGAAAAATATAAACGAACTTATACAAATCAATTGCGCGTACAAACCTCGTTAGAACCTATTAAAAGTATGCGTATAACCTTGAATGCCGATAGAAGTTTTTCTAAAAATTATACTAGATACTTACAAGGAAATGAAGAGTTGAATAAACGAAATGCATTAACTAATGGTAATTTTACAATGTCGTATAATACAATCTCTTCAGCTTTCAACTCAGATAAAGCATATGAACGATTTAAAGAAAACAGAATAATTATTGCCAATAGATTAATACAAAAAAATATTGGAAATGAGTATGAAATTGATCCTATTTCAGGCTATCCGGTTTTATATAAAGAAACATCTCAAGATGTTTTAATTCCGGCTTTTTTAGCTGCCTATTCAGGGCAAAAACCTACTGATGTATATTTAGATAATTATTTTATACCTATGTTTTCTTCATTTAAAGATTTTGCGCGTACTCTTAATTGGAGATTTTCATACAATGGTTTAGCTAAGGTAAAATATTTTAAAGATTATTTTAAATCTATCAATATAAATCATGCGTACAATTCTAATTTTAATTTAGGTGCGTATGAAACTTTTACTGCCGAAAGTATGTTTGATGATACATATTTTATTGATAGGGTTGATGGATTATTATATCTTTCGCCACAGTACAATGTTTCTAACATTAGTATTTCTGAACGATTTAATCCTATAATAGGAGTAGATGCTAAATTAGTAAATAACATGACGGCCAAGTTTGAAATACGAAGTAATAGAAATGTGAGTTTATCATTTAGAAATACCGAAATTTCTGAAACAGGAGGATTAGAATATGTTGTGGGGGGTGGATATGTCTTCAAAAATTTTAAAGTAAATATTAATACCGCAAACGGAAAACAATCATACGAAAATGATTTGAACATTAGAATGGATTTGTCAATTAGAAATAATCAAACTATTCGAAGAAATATTGTAGAAGATATAACTCGAAAAATTTCAGGAAACAAAATGTATTCGTTAAAAACCTATGCTGACTATATGTTGAATGAACGTTTTACTATTCGAATATATTTGGATTATAGTATGAATAAACCGTTGACAAATGGATATAAAACATCAAGTTTAAATGGTGGGGTTAATTTACGATTTTCATTAATGTAATGTGTATGAATAAAATTTACTTTGTGTTTTTATGTTTTATAGTATCTTTTTTTCAAGGGTATAGTCAATCCCCTGATTCCCTTACAACAAAACATATTACATTGTGGCATTATCAAGAATATATGCAGTCAAAACAGCAAGTTGCAATAGATACAACTCATGCTGAATTCTTTGAATTTCAACCAAATGCTCACATTTCTAAGTATGAATTAGATTTGGGCTCTTTTGCGTCACCTGCTTTTTCTTTGGAATACTCTCCGCTTTCTTTGAATCCGTGGTTTATTCATCCTTTTTTACATTCTCAAAGAGCATCACAATCATTGCTGTTTTATAATGCACCTCGGCCTTATACCGAATTGTATTATTCCGGTTCTCAATTTCAACAACAGCAAGTAAATGTGTTACATACTCAAAATTATAGTAGGTATTTAAATGCTGGTGTTCGGTTACACTATTATAAATCAATAGGTGAATATGCACCTCAAACTTTTGCAGGAAAACAAGTAGCTCCTTGGATAATGTATAATGGTTCAAGAATTTCTGCATATTCAAAGTATGCAATGTATTCGTATGATTTTGATGTAAATGGTGGAATTTTAGATGATTCATTATTACGTAAACCTCATTTTATTATGTCATTACAAAATGCACATTCAAAGGTAATACATCATACTGCTTCAAATCTTATAAAATGGAATGTGTTACAAAAACCTGTATCAATTGATACTACTAACTGTAATCTTATTCAATATCCTTTAGCATTAGGATATACAATTCATTATGATTCTTATTCACATATGTATTCTCATAGTAATTTACCGAAAAATTGGTACGCTAAAACGTTATGGGATACCTTAAATACAAAAGATACAACACTTGTGTCTGAAATAAAAAATGCCGTTTTTATAGAACTGAATGGAAATAAAACATTTGCAAATTATAATGCAATTGTTTCATTTGGACATCAATATAATCATACTAATATGAGAATGTATGACGCTTCGTATCCAAATGAATTTGCAAATTCTTTATTTGTAAATACTAATCTAACAGGAGATTTTAATCCGATTGCCTTACAAGTTAGAGGTAATTATTTACACTATATGTGGGGGGAGTATAAAGGAAATAATACATTAGATATATTTATATCTAAAGATTTTGAAATTGCACCAAATAATCCTTTACAAGTAACCTTTGGTTTTACAAATTCCAATTTAAAACCTCAAGGTATTTTTAACCGTTATATATCAAATCATTATGTGTGGAATAATAGTTTTAATCAACAACACATTCAAAATTTAACGTTTCAAACTATATTTATAAAATACAAGTTGCAATTAGATATATCAAAGTATTATTTACAAAACTATTTGTATTTTAATACTAAAGGAATGTTGTTGCAATCATCGGAGTCGGCACAAGCTTTTTTTGCAAAAGTTAATAAAGTATCACAAATATGGAAATTGACTTGTTCAAATGGTATTTTGCTACAAACAAATTCTGCATCAGGAATTGATTATCCTCAATGGGCAACATATAATTCAATAGCGTTTAGAAATATTGTGTACAAAAAATTAATTGATACTTATATAGGAATTGAAGGTTTGTTGTATCCAAAATATTTTGTTCCACAATATAATACATCATTGAATGTGTTTACCCAGCAATTTGATAAAGAAATAGGCGGGTATCCACATGTAAATGCATTTTTCACTATAAAATATAAGCCTGTTCGTTTTATGGTAACCTATAATGGATTATATACAGCATTATATGGAAAGAATTTTATTGCATTGCATTATCCTCAACAATCAGGATATGTTACATTTGCTGTTTCGTGGTTGTTTTATAATTAATGAATTTTAGGTTTGTTATTTTTTACATAAAATTTATAGTATGTTTTGAATGAAAAAACATAAATAAATATAGAAAACAATTTGCTACATAAAAAAATATGTGTACTTTTGCCGCTCAAAAAATTAATTAAATTATTTAAATAGTAAGCTGTTATGATAAATCAGTATGAAACCGTTTTCATTTTAACTCCCGTTTTATCTGACATTCAGGTAAAGGAATCGGTAGAGAAGTATGAGCAGCTTATAAAGGATAATGGTGGTGAAATAGTGAATAAAGAATCATGGGGTTTAAAAAAACTTGCATATCCTATTCAGAAAAAAAACACCGGCTTTTATTTCCTTTATGAGTTTAAGTCTGAAGGTGAGTTTTTAGATAAACTTACAACTGCCTATAAACGTGATGAGCGTGTAATTCGCAGTTTAGTTGTAAAACTAAACAAACATGCCGTGAAATATGCAGAAAAGAAAAGAAATAAAGTTCAAGAACCTGCTAAAACTGTATAATTATGGCACAAAATCAATCTGAAATTAGATATTTAACTCCTCCATCTGTAGAAGTTAAAAAGAAAAAATATTGTAGATTCAGAAAATTAGGAATAAAATATATTGATTATAAAGATCCTGAATTTTTGAAAAAATTCCTTAACGAGCAAGGAAAAATATTGCCTCGACGTATTACAGGAACTTCAATCAAATATCAAAAAAAGGTTGCTGTAGCTGTTAAACGTGCTCGTCATCTTGCTTTGTTACCATATGTTACTGACCTGTTAAAATAAACAATATCATGGAAATAATATTAAAAAAAGATATGCCTAATTTAGGCTTAAAAAATGATGTTGTAACGGTAAAACCCGGATATGGAAGAAATTATTTGATTCCTCAAGGTATAGGTATCCTTGCAACAGAATCGGCAAAAAAGCAACATGCCGAAATTATGAAGCAACGTGCTCATAAAGAAGAAAAACTAAAAAAAGATGCAGCCGAATTAGCTGCTAAATTGGAAACAGTTAGTTTAACTGTTGGAACAAAAGCAAGCTCTACAGGTAAAATCTTTGGATCTGTTAATACTATTCAAATTGCTGAAGCTTTACAAAAAGCAGGATATGACATTGATCGCAAAAAAATAGTGTTAAAAGAACATGCAATTAAAGATTTAGGAAGTTATTCATGTAAAATTGTATTGTATAAAGGTATTGAAGTTAAAATTCCTTTTGAAGTAGTTGCTGAATAATTTTTTCTAAAAAATATAAAAAAAAAGGCTGTCAAATAATTGACAGCCTTTTTTTTATGCAAAGCAATTCTACAATTGCTTTTTTTTATATATTGCCTTATAATTATAAATTTAAATAATATGGAAACACAATCTTCACATATTTGGAAGTTTTCTAGAGTTGGAGGAGTAAATAGGGTAAATATTGAATCTGCACAGGATTTACTTCATTTAGATGAATTAGATCAAAAATTATGGACAGTTTTAAGTTGTCCGGTGCAAGGACTTAACATAGATGAAGCTACTTTAAAACTTATTGATACTGATGCTGATGGACGAATTCGGGTGCCTGAAGTATTGGAAGCTGTAAAATGGACATGTTCCATGCTTATTAATCCTGAAATTATTTTACAACAACCCGAAAGTATTCAATTACATCACATACAAACAAATTTTGACGATGGGAAACAAATGCTTGCATCAGCTAAGCAAATTCTTTCAAATCTAGAAAAATCTAGTCAAGATTATATTTCAATAAGTGATACTGCAGATAGTACTGCAATATTTGCAAAAACAGGATTTAATGGTGATGGTATTATCACATCTATTTCTACTGATTTAGAACAATTACAAAAGACTATTGAATTTTGTATTTCTACAATTGGTTTTGTTACTGATAGAAGTGGTTTAGCCGGAGTAAATGAAGAAATTGTAAATGAATTTTATACTAATTGCCAAGAGTACTTATCATGGTATTCGTTAGCTGAACAAAATAAAGCAATTCTTCCTTTTGGTGATAATACTGAAAATTGTTTACAATTATTTGAGGTTGTACAATCAAAAATTGATGATTATTTTTTACGTTGTCAAATTGCCGAATTTGATGCAAATGCAATAGATGTGTTGCATAATATTGTATCGCAAATAGAATCTATTAGTTCAAAAGATATAACGAAATGTATAGATGAAATAGCAGCATTGCCACTAGCCAAAATAGAGCCGAATAAACCTTTATCTCTTATTTCGGGTATTAATCCTGCATGGGAAGAAAAAATGCATCAGTTCTATACTGATATTGTAATTAAAATGTTTCCTAAAAACACTCACATAACACATAGTGAATGGAAAAATATTGTTGATATTTTTAATGAATATATTCAGTGGAAATCTAATAAAAAAGGAGAACGAGTTGAAGCGTTAGGAATAGAAACAATTCGAAACATATTACGTGAAAATAATAAAAATTCGCTTTTAGAATTGATAGCTCAAGACAAAGCTTTAGAAAATGAAGCAAACAATATTTTTTTAGTTGATAAATTACTCAGATTTACACGTGATTTAAATACTTTATTACGAAATTTTGTGACATTTCATGATTTATATGCACCTCATGCACGAGCTATTTTTGAAGTTGGAACATTGTTTATAGAGCAACGTAGTTGCAATTTATGTATTCAAGTTTCTGATATGGCAAAACATAATACTTTAGCAGGGTATAGCGGAATGTTTTTAATTTATTGCGATTGTGCTTCAAAAACATTACATAAACAAATGACAATTGTAGTAGGACTTACAAACGGTGATATAGATAATGTAATGGTAGGTAGAAACGCCGTATTTTATGATAGAGATGGAAATGACTGGGATGCTACAATCATTAAAATAATAGAAAATCCTATAAGTATTCGTCAAGCGTTTTGGTCGCCCTATAGAAAAGTAGCTCGATTTATTGAAACTCAAGCAAATAAATTTGCTGCATCTAAAGAAAATAAAGTAACAAGTCAAGTTACAAACTCAATAGAAAAAACAACAAATGAAGCTGAATCAAAAAATGTTATGGAAATTTCGGCTCCACCTGCAGGTACACAACCACAGCCATTTGATATTGGAAAATTTGTTGGGATTTTTGCTGCTATTGGTATGGCAATAGGAGCAATAGGAGCAGTATTAGCTTCGTTTATTTCCGGTTTTTTAAGTCTATCGTGGTGGAAAATGCCTTTGGCTATAATTGCAATTATTTTGGTTATATCTTTCCCCTCAATGTTTATTGCATGGTTAAAATTACGAAAACGTAATTTAGCTCCGATTTTAGATGCAAATGGATGGGCTATAAATGCTCGTGTTCTTATAAATATACCTTTTGGAAATACATTAACACAGTTAGTAAAATTGCCTAAAAATTCTAAAATTGATCTTAAAGATCCATTTGAAAAAACAACAACTCCGGTTTGGCTTAAAATAACGTATGTAATAGTGTGTTTAGGAATTATAGTTGCTTTGTTATGGTATTTTGGTTATTTTGTAAAATGGGGATGGATATAACTTTCAAATTATTTTAAAATATGCAATTTGAAATTATTCAACCACATTACTTGATGTTGTTATGTGATAATGATACTCAATTTATGTGTAAAATGTATGAGGCATTTCTTCAACAAAATACAAACGTACAAGAACAACTACAGGAATGTATTATACATTTTGACGTAATACGAGCAAAAAAAATTATTCATACACTCAAATCATCGTTTAGTATTCTTGGTGTTGATGTGTGTAAAACAGAAATTGAAATTACAGAATCAGATTCATTCTTGTCTATCAAAAAAATAGAATTTATAAGAATCATAAAAAAAATACTGTTTGTTTATATACAAATGGAGAAAGAATATACTATATTTATTCAAAATTTATCCAAAACATAAAAAAAGTATGTTACAAATAACTATCGATAAAGAAATTGCAATTGCTTCATTTAAAAATGTTTCGCGATTTAATTATATTATATCGCAAGAGGTGAAAGACCAACTGAATACTATCATGAAAAAAAATGGCGCAAAATTAATTCTTAATATGCAAGGTTTGGAATTTATAGATAGTTCTGCTATAGGAACTCTTATTTCTGTTTTAAAAACATCAAAAGAAAATAGAGGAACTTTTTATTTATGTAATTTATCTCCGGAAGTAAATGATTTATTAGAAGTAATGCAATTACAAACAGTGTTTGATATATACTCAACATTAGATGAGGCAATTAGTAAAATATAAACAAACTCTTTTGTAATATGTGACATGAAATTTTCACCTCATATATTACTCATTGATGATAATCCTATTGCAGTAAAGTTGCTTACAAGTTACCTGCAAGAATTTAATTATACATGTTTGTCAGCAAATAATGGTAAGCAAGCTTTTGATTTATTGGCAAATTATGCATTTTCTCTTATTATATGTGATTTGCATATGCCGGTAATGAACGGATATGATTTTATTTGTGAATTTAGAAAACATCAAGAATATGATTTAATTCCTATTATAGTAATTTCTTCTGATGATACAGAAGAAAGTATAGTTCAAATTTTAAATTCAGGTGCCGATGATTTTATAACAAAACCTATACGAGAGCATGTGTTTGTGTCAAAAATAAAAGCATTGTTGCAGAAAAATGAAATACAGAAACAAAATATACAACATTTTGTATATAAAGCACTTGATTCTTCGCAGTTGCATGTGTTATATTGTACCGGTTATGAAACAACGTTTGCAGAAAAAATATTTGGAAACACTGATTTTACATATACAGTATTATATAATTCAAAAGAATTGTTTGATGCCTTGTATTCATTACAGCACAGCATTGTTTGTATTGATGAATCAGCAACGTGGGTTTTTCAACGTTTTCAAAGGTTTATGCAAGCATTAGATGCTTCGGTACCTGTGTTTTTATTTGTGTCAGAAGGTATTCAATTCCCTATTGTAGATTCAAATTTAGGCGTGTTATATAAACATTTTGAACCGTCATATATTATACAACAAATACTCTTTGTAAATTCTCTTTTACAACGTAACAAATCTCAATATATCATTAATTTAAAAAAGGCACTATTACGCTCATCTTTTTTGTTTGAACGAATTAAAGAAATTGATTGTGGAAAATTTACAGTTTCAGTTTTACATGAAAATTATAATGATATTCCCGGCGGAGATTTTTATGAGGTGTTTCAGATACATGATGAGTATACGCTTATTTGTATGGGCGATATAATGGGAAAATCATGGGGGGCATGGATGTATGTGCCAATTTATTTGGCATATATTAGATCAACAATTAAGTTTATTACTTCACGAAATATTTCAAAAATAATTAAAACTCCCGAAAAAATTTTGCAAATGCTCAATCAGTATTGTTCTAAAGATTTGCAATTATCTGAAGTTTTTACTACATTATCTGTAGTTGTAATAGAAAACAACGGTGATAATGTTTACATGTCATCTGCCGGAGCAATTTCTCCATTGTTATATAGTAATAATATAGTTTCAACTATAGAAATTAATGGCAATTTGCTTGGTATTGATGTAAACTCTCAATTTGAAGGCAAAGAAATTCAATGTCAATCAGGATCAGTTATAGTTTTATATACCGATGGGTATAGTGAAGCAATAGAAATTCCTACCGGTAAAATTGTAGGACATCAAAAAATGCAACAGATATTTCAAACGTCTCTCAATAATTCACCACGTTTTACCACATTAGATTTTGAAACAGCATATTTAAACATGTGTGAGATTCAAAAGTTTAATGATGATAGATCTTTATTGGTAATATCTCGAAAATAGTCGCAATAATTAGAAATTTTACATTCATTGCATTTGGGGTTTCTTGCTGTGCAAGTATATCTTCCGTGTAAAATAAGCCAATGATGCATATTGTGGATTTCATGTTGTGGCGTATATTGTGTCAAAATGTCTTCAACGTGTCTTACCGTTTTTGCCTGAGGAGTCAATCCAATTCGTTTTGAAACTCTATATACATGAGTGTCAACAGCCATAGCCGGATGATTATAGAGTACAGAAACAATTACGTTTGCTGTTTTTCTACCAACTCCCGGAAGCATTTGTAATTCTTCTATAGTGTTGGGTACAATCCCATTAAATTGTCTTATAAGTATAGTTGCCATTGAATGTAGATGTTGGGCTTTATTGTTTGGATATGAACAAGATTTTATAAGACTATAGATATGTTCAACACTAGAGTTAGCAAAATCAAATGGCGTAGGAAGTTCTTTGAAAAGAATAGGTGTAATTTGATTAACACGTTTGTCGGTGCATTGTGCCGACAAAATAACAGCAACAAGTAATTCAAATGGAGAATTATATTGTAATTCTGTTGTCGGATTAGGTAAGTTTGATTTAAAAATTGAAATGATAGAGCTATATTTTTCGTTCAAAATCATAGTAATTTTTATTCAAAGTTAGCAAAAATTTGGTGTGGTTATTGTATTTTATAAATAATAGCATTATTGTCCGATAAAACTACAAAATTAATTTAATAAAACAAAATTTATTTGATTTTCAGTAAATTAGAAATAATATTTTTCATTTTTAAAAAGTAAGCCCC
>Ga0116190_1001676_pt1 | contig 18756 bp, 14 predicted proteins | sample AD_JPNTR4_MetaG_FD_89808 | JGI IMG/M metagenome (GOLD analysis project Ga0116190, IMG submission 89808) | Active sludge microbial communities of municipal wastewater-treating anaerobic digesters from Japan - AD_JPNTR4_MetaG | ecosystem: Engineered > Bioreactor > Anaerobic > Digestate | place...
AAGGCTGATGCCCTCGCTCCACCACCCGAGAATATAAAACCTGAATGGTATTTTTTATTTCTTTTTCAGACATTAAAGCTATTCCCGGGTGAAATCCTCGGACTAAACGGCGAAACAGTCGCTATTATTATAATTTCGTTGGGCATTCTATTTTTCTTTCTCATTCCATTTTTTGACAAAAAATCAAGTCGCGGTGAACCAAGCCCTCTGTTTACATGGATCGGCATAATATACACCTTATATTTTGTCGTCATGACTTTAATCGGTTTCGTAACATAGGAGCATTTAAAGATGAAAAGACTTTTTTTGTCACTGATCCTTGTTCTTTCAAATAGCATATTCCTGTTTGCAGAAGAGAAGATCGAAATATTCCCTTCGGTTCCTTTCGACCAATTTATAGTTTATCAAAATCTTGCAATCTTCTGGATTGCTATTATCGGCCTTATAGTAATAATCAGGATGAAGCTCAGAGAGATCGAGAGAATTCAGAAATTGGGTATAGATAAGGAAGAAAAAGATATTCCTCTCCTTGACTAATAACACTTAAATCGATTATCATCTATTCAAGCAATGCATACTTCGATCATACGAAACACGCTCATGTCTCCTTCAGGCATAGACAGGTTGTTGTCATTACCTCAGGAGCATGAAATATACAGTTCTTTTTTAGATATTTTATTAAAATTTCAGGATATCAAAAAATTTGCAAGCGAAATACACACAGAAATTCATCTAATTAAACCCATCCTTAAAATACTGGGATATACATATGAGTCCAAACCAAAATTTTTCGATGAAAATATAAAAAATCCTGATGTAGCGCTTTTTGCAGATGAACAGGAAAAATCAAGGGTATCCCAACTATGGGGAACAAAAGAATACTTTAGTTCGGCAATAGGACTCCTTCAGCTAAAACGTTATGGTAGGTCTCTTGATAAGGGGATTAGTGGGTTTTATCTGGAATTCGAAAACAAGATCCCTATCTACCAGCTTTTTTACATACTGAAGAATGTAAAAACACCTTGGGGCGTATTGACAAACGGCCGAAGCTGGATTCTTCTGAAAAAACCATATGCCTACGAAAAAAGGCTCATCGAGATAGATATAGAAAAGGCGCTGATCGACGGCGACAAAGAAACGCTGCATCTTTTTTTCAATATCTTTTCGTTGAATAGTTTAAAAAATGTGCTTCCCGAGATCATAGAAAGCGAAAGAAAGGAACTCATAAACATCTTAATAGAAAAAAAGGCATCCTGCAGAAGCTCCATATCGGGGATAAAAAAGAAGGCTGAGATATATCCAAAACTTATAGATACGTACAGAGCCTTTTTCCCCTCTGAACGATTCGATATTACTGAATCATTTCTAAATGAAAAAGGCGTAAAGATCGAAGAACATACCCATGATGCACCAACAAACATCAATAAATACAACACGATGGATATATTCAACTATCTTTTTATCAAGAGGGGTTATGAATACAAACTGAATATCGAAGAGATATTTCTGAACAACAATGCAACCCGTCTCACAAAAGAAAACCTTTTCAGGTTAAAAGTACTTGATATGACGCCCAACTTGGGGTCGTTAAGCTCGCAAATAATCGAAGGTCTTTCCTATCTGTCTTTTGTTCTGCCTTACCATGAGAGAAATACCTTCGTTGCAGAGTGGGAGGACGAACATTCTCTCAAACGTTTTATAATTCAAAACATAATGTTCGGCATCGAAAGGTCTCATTTGATGTTTGATATATTGACCCATATCTTCCAAACACGCTTTGATTCGGGTGCACCACACTACAGACTTGGGAATCCGCTCATCGGCATGTCCATCAAAGATATATTATACTATTATGATGAAAAGGACCAACTTGGTCTTTTCAATAAGAGTCCGAGGGATTTGATCAACGAAATCAAGGAAATGTATAAACTATATTTTTCCCTATCTGATAAAATAAAAGAAGATGTCGAAATAAAAAAAGATATGGACATGAGATTAAATACATACAAGGAAAGAATAAAGGATGTAATGGATGTAATTACTGCGTCCCATTTTGCAAAGATTATTGACAGCAAAAAGATCCGTGATTTGATATTCAGCCTTGACAGCGACGCTTTGACATGGGAGCATATCAGGAAAAAAAACTGGTTTCTAGAAGCAAAAGAGATTGCCAACAAAAATGGATTTTTTCATTTGGAGATCAATTTTCCCTTCTTGCTTCACAATGCATTCGATTACATATTTGTCCAGCCTACATTGAGTTACATATGGGAAGATGAAATCCCTGCCGTTGAAGCCACAACAGCATATATAAAAAGGGGGATGACATATCTTAAGCAGGAAGGCAAAATGATAATTTGTTTTGAACGTATCTGGGATGCACTAATCGAAGAACTGAACAAGTCAAAAAAATACATCTATGAGATAAAGGAAAACTACATAGTCGTTAGCAGAAAACTTGACAAATTATTCACTTAAAGCAAAATCTCCATACCATCCTCTGCCATTAGATAAGGGGCATGGAGCACACCCCTGTAGTCTTCCCATTCAGGATAAAGATGGGACAACAAAACCTTTTTTGGTACCGCCTTTTTAACTATCCTTTCTAGCGTATTCAGATTCAGATGTCCTTTTACCTTTTTCTCGGGAAATGCACAATCAACGACAAGGATATCAGTCCCCTGTGCAAGCTTGGCAAGATTGACTGAATAGTCAGTATCCCCTGAAAAAACTGCGCTTTTGCCGTCTGAATCAATTCTAATACCAACGCTTTCCTTATTATGATTGACCCTTGCTGCTCGAGCCTTGATATCAAAAATTTCAACAGCTTCTCCTTGAAAACTGTACAGCTTTAGCTCATATAATTTCGGTAAAATCCATGGATATACTTTGGAAAGATTTTTATAGAATCTCAGCATCCCATGACCTGCCGCAATAAACAAGGGTTTAGTGCGCATCACTTCGCCGTAATTGCAGGCAAAGAAGAATGTTGACAAATCTGCCGTATGATCAACATGAAAATGTGTGATAAAAATTACGTCGATATCGTCCACACTGTAACCAAATTCGAGAAGCCTCCTCACAACAGAAGGTCCTATATCAACCAAGATGTTACATTCCTCGGTTATAACCAGATATGCCGAAGAAACCCTTTTTAAAGACGGGATAGCTGTTCCTGAACCAAGAACCTTTATCTTCATCGTTAAAAATCCCCCCTTAGGATTTGAATTAATTTTGCCATTTAAGCCTTATTAAGATACCACTCTACGGTTTCAGATAAACCATCATTCAGGCTATATCCAGCCTCCCAACCAAGCTCTTTTTTCGCCCTCGATACATCAAGCGTACTCGCCCTTATCTCCCCTGCCCTTGCAAAACCATGCCTTGGTTCATTGAATGCTTCTGGAATCTTCACACCCTTTTTTCTTAACGCATTAATTATGCTATTATACAAATCACGTGTACATGTGCCCTTCCCTGTGCCAATATTAAATATGCCCACTTTTTCACCTTCTGAAGCAATTAGACTTGCCCGTGCTATATCCTTCACATAACAGTAATCACGTACCATCCCATCTTCTTCGCCCTCAAAATAGTATAATGTTGGATGCTGTCCTGCAAGCAGGCTTTCTGTAAAGATAGACACCACACCAGCTTCGCCGTGAGGAATTTGTCTTGGCCCGTAAACATTGCTATATCTCAAAATCGTATAATTGAGATTAAACTGGCCATAATAATATCTTATGTATTTTTCACCTGAAAACTTTGAAATCGCATAAGGCGATGCCGGCTCAGGAACATAGTCTTCTGCTGTAGGGATTTTATCCGCATCACCGTATATTGCGCCTCCTGTTGAGGCAAATATGAATTTTTTAACACCATATTTTTTTGACAATTCGAGTAGTCTGATTGTCCCCTTAATATTAACCTCAGCATCAAACAACGGTATCTTCGCTGACAAAGGTACAGATATCTGTGCGGCATGGTGATTGACAATATCAGGTCTTTCCTGCTCAAAAATCTCTTCTATCCCATCATCGCATATACTTGCAATATGAAGCCTTGCCTTATCATTCTTATTTTCTGTCTTGCCTGTCGACAAATCATCAACTATGACAACATCATAGCCTCTTTCAACAAATCCATCCACCACATGAGAACCGATAAACCCACATCCACCAGTTACAAGAACCTTCATAAAACCTCCATCAATATCTTTAAATTGAAGTATGCCCAATAGTATCATAAATGACAACCCGAAAAAACAAAAAACAGTTGTGTTAAATTCACGATTCAAACGATTATTGCTTTGTGCAATAGTTATAAGACTTAATAGTTATTGACAATAGCAGCCGTTATATCGTATATGAAAAAGACATTGTGGCGGTGTAGCTCAGATGGTTAGAGCATGCGGCTCATATCCGCAGTGTCCGGGGTTCAATTCCCTGCACCGCCATTAAATTCTTCTCTAAATGCTTTCCAAAATTATTATAAGGAGTCGCTTAATGTCAAAATCGATTTTTAAATTGTCTTTAAATATTCTGATCATCCTTACATTGCTTCTTCCGTGTCTGTCTTATAGTGCAGAAAAAAAACCAAAAAAACCCCCTGTGGCGGCACCTCCTCAGGAAACTGTGATAACAGATTCAAACATATCCGCCTTCATCAAAAAGGGGGATGAAATGTTTAAAAAGGGTGACATCGAATCTTCTCTGAGGATTTACCTAAAGGTATACAACCATTCAAAAGATATACTGGCAGCCGCTGCAATCGTTCAAACTCAATACGAAAGGGTGCTCAATGATGCATCTGCCTCACAGGATGATAAAGAAACCATCCTGTTAAAGCAGAAACGGTTGAAACAGATAACACCAAAATACACATCCATCAAAGAATCTATGGCTTACAACCTCGGCTATATTTATTCAAAAAGGGGTGATTCAGAAAGAGCAAGAAAATATTTGACTGAGGTGCTCGAAACAACGCCATTTTCTTTAAAAAAAGATTCATTGTGGATGAATACAAAAAACTTGCTTCTTGGTCAGTATGGCCTGGAAGGCGAATTCTAAGTGGAACAGACATATCTAATAGCCCATGATATTGTTAAATCATTGGGTATTGATCGTTCAATCCGCAATATATATTTCGAAAATACAGATTCCCCTTGGAACGAAAAGGCGCTGATAAAAAGAAAAAAAGACTATCTCGATGTCAAGGCAACCATATGGGACGACAAGGAATTCCTATATGGTAGAATTTACAGATTATTTCTCTATATATACGATGTTCTGAACCCACAATTCCAATATAATCCTCAGATGTCTCCAGACGAGGACAAAGAGCCACGTTTGAAAGACCGTCACAACCAGATATGGAGTATTTATGTTGACAGCAGGATAGAAAAAGGGGGCATAGAAAATTTTTTTAACAAGGCAGTCAGAAAAAATATATTTATTGATGCAGAAAAAGATTTAACCTGGGAGGAATCTTCCCTCATCTTTCAGAAATTGTGGGAAAGAAAATCTTACACATACCCGGAAATAACCAATTATACATACAACCTTTCATCCATAACTGAAAACAAAATAACACAACCGGTATCGTTTGAACTTGACATGATTAAACGTCTCAAGCACTTATCCGTAAAAGACCATATTGATAACATCCAGTCTGGGATAATAAGGAAGATAGTAAACGAACTGCTCAGTTACACCGCATACCACTGCAAAGACATTTTTTTTCAACCCTCACATTTCGGTATCACAATGACATACCATAAGGTTTTTTTTGCAGAGATGATACCAACAATGGAAAACACCTTGCTTTTGACACTAATCAATCCGATATCCCGATTAAATGAAACAACAATCTTAACAGAGGAATCAGATATAGAATCAACTCAGCAGTTCATCAGAGATACATACAACAGGTTTTCAATGCAAATGGGTTAGCATCTTAACTGGAGACTTGAATATCAAATACCGAGTCATCTAAGGATTCAAGAAGCGAAGGGGTCAAGGATTCGAGGATTCGAGGGGTCAAGTGGTTCTCTTGGCATTTTTTTTCAAAACATAAAAGTAAAGGATTCGAGGAGTCAAGGAGTCAAAAAGAGAAGGGTTCAAGGATTCGAGGAGTCAAGTGAAAAACTAAAGAAACTAAAGAAACTAAAAAAACCGGAGAAACCGGAGAAACCGGAGAAACTAAAAAAACTGGAGAAACCGGAGAAACCGATAAGCTGCAAAAGCCTATCTTCTCAATCGTTTCAGGGCAAGTTCGAAGGTATATTCATAAAGATGCAATCCCTTACTTATGGCTGTTATTGACCCGTCTTCCACACCAATCTCTTGACACATATACTCCTTTAACATTTGTATCGCAGCAAGATTTGAAGGAAAACCCGCCCAGAGGTCCCAACTCCTGAAATACAACACGAAATGGAGTTTTCCTTTAATAAGTCGGGTATCTATCAGTCTCAGACACGGAGGGTCTTCGACGATTATGTCCTGAGGCATACCTATTTCCATTATTGCCTGATTTGTCCCAAATTTGCCCTCTCGGTATATCTTTATGACTTCGTTGACAGGGTTTACACCAAGGGCACAATCTTTTCCATCAATGCAAACCTTTGGATTTGTAAGGCGCTCTCCATAAGTATAGAGCTCATTGTCCGCCTTCTTGTCTGTCATAAGATATTGAAGATATTCTTCAACATAATCAAGGCTTGTAGGTGCAGGTATGCCAAGTTCTGCCGGTATATCGGGTATAAGTGGTTGAGTTCCTGGATATTTTATGTGAACCATCACAATATCGAATTCTCTTCTCTTTTGCCCTTCAAAAGAACCCCTGTCTATAACATATTCATGTATGCCCTCGTCTTCAAAAATCCTGTATATACACTGGAACCAGGCATCGGGCAGGTCTCTTGCTTCAATATAAACAGGTTTCATCTTCTCCTCCATTATTTTTCGGGTTGTTTTGTCTTTTGAGTAACCGTAACTCAATTCTGAATTTCTTTATCGTTATTGACATCGACGAAATTCAGAATTAACTTTTAACTTACATGCACTGGGATTTCCATTAAAAAATTGAAAACCCATGAAAAACATATTATCATAGATGACTCAAGGAGGTTATATGTTCGTTAAACAGATGGAAGTTGGACAGATGGCGGTCTTTGCCTATATAGTCGGGTGCAAGGAAACAAAAGAGGCACTCGTAATAGACCCTGCAAGTGAATGCGAGAGAATCTTTAAAGAGGCAACAGACAAAGGTTATACGATAAAATATATTTTGAACACACATTCCCACATAGACCATATAATGGGCAACAGGAGGATGCGAGATCTTACAGGCGCACAAATCATCATTCATGAGAGGGAGTCCTCCAGTCTTATTAACCAATCCCCTTACATGATGCAGATGTTTGGCGCAGAACCATCTCCGCCTGCCGATATAACCGTGAGGGATAAAGACACAATTACCATAGGAAACACATATTTGGATGTGCTGCACACACCTGGTCATTCACCTGGAAGCATTTCCCTCTATCACAACGGTATCGTTTTCACCGGAGACACCCTGTTTGTAGGGGGTGTCGGCAGGACAGACCTCGCCGGAGGTTCTTCGGAGGTTCTTGCTGCATCAATACGCAACAAGCTTTTTACTCTTCCAGATGATACAATAGTAGCCCCGGGTCACAATTATGGAGACACCCCTAAAAGCACTATCGGAAGGGAAAAAATCTACAACCCGTATGTGGGGCAGAGAGGGATGTATTAAATAAAGCGGCATATGGTAAATGAAAGAAACCAGAGAAAGGCAGAGGGCTGGAGGGTTGGAAGGTTGGAGGGTTTGCTAAACATCTACACCTCTATACATCTAACCTTCAAAAAATACACATCTAACCTTCTAACCTTCCAGCCTTCTATACATCTACACCTCTATACATCTACACTTCTATACCTCTATCCTTCTAAACATCCAACCTTCTTAGAGGATGTTCGATATCAGGTTTTTTTATGAATAATTTTAATAAGTTTTTTGTCGCCATAGTGATAGTTCTGACCGGTATTCTGCTTTCGTCATGCCAGTCAACACAAAAGCTACCACATACCATGAAAAAGGGGGAACCGAAGATCGCCCTTGTGCTTGGCGGCGGTTCGGCAAAGGGATTTGCACACATAGGCGTAATAAGGGTACTGGAGCAGGAAAAGATTCCAATACACATGATAGTGGGCACAAGTGTTGGGAGCCTCATAGGAGGCATCTATGCCGCAAACCCGGATAGTTTTCAGCTCGAATGGCTTGCATTTAAGATCGATAAAAATGATATACTCGACCTCTCAATTATTTATTCAAAACTCGGACCTGCTCAGGGTGCACGCCTCGAATCCTTTGTTGAACAAACTGTTACAATCAAAAAGATAGAAGACACAAAGATACCGTTCTTCCCAATTGCTACAGACTTGAATACAGGAGAGACCATAATAATGGAAAAAGGGTCGCTGTCTAAAGCGATCCGGGCATCATCGGCCATTCCAGGTATCTTCGTTCCTGTAACATTCGGTAACAGGCTTCTTGTCGACGGTGGCGTGACAAACAGCACCCCTTGCGATATAGCAAGAAGCAAGGGGGCGGATATAGTTATTGCGATAAACCTTCTGAAAGATATAAAAGACTATAATATTAATTCCCTTGTTGATATAATCGGTCAGTCTGTAAACATAATGATGCATCAGAGCAATAAGACAAAACTCCAGCATGCCGACGTTATTATAGAGCCAGATACAAAAGGTACCGCCCTTTTTGACTTCTCTCAAAAAAAGATGCTTATGGAAGAAGGAATTAAAGCGGCAAAGGCATCATTGCCTAAGATAAAAGAAGTAATTGAAAGGTTTAGGCAATAGGCGAAGGGGTCGAGAGGCGAAGGGTTCGAGGATTCAAGGATTCGAGGGTTCAAGTGAAAAAAGCAGAGGGTTAGAAGGTTGGAAGGTTGGAGGTTTAGCAAAAAACAAAAAGAGAAGGATTCAAGGATTCGAGGAGTCAAGGGTTCAAGTGGAGAAAGGCAGAGGACTGGAGGGTTGGAAAAGGCAGAGGGATGGAGGTTTAGAGGGTTGGAGGTATAGCCAAAAACAAAAAGAGAAGGATTCGAGGATTCAAGGGGTCAAGTGGAGAAAGGCAGAGGGTTGGAGGGTTCGCTAAACATCTACACTTCTAAACATCTACACTTCCAAACATCTAACCCTCTAAAAATACACATCTAACCTTCTAACCTTCCAGCCTTCTATCCATCTACACCTCTACACATCTAAACATCTAAGAAAAAGAGGTCTTTAACATGTTTATTTTAAAAAAGTTAATCACATGTTCAATACTGCCGCCTGGGATATTTATCTTATTGCTCCTTATAGGGGCGATAATCTTAAGGAAAAGGCTGAGAGTGTTCTTATTTTCTATGGCAGCCTTGCTTTACATTTTCAGCATAGGACCCACAAAAAATCTGTTTTTGAGGCCTCTTGAAAATGTCTATAAAATTCCATCTGTAAATTCAGTTATAAACTATGACGCTTATGTCGTACTAGGTGGAGGCGTTTATGATAATGTGCCTGACATTGACGGGAAAGGTTTTCCCGGCGAAGATGGTTTGCCGAGGATTATATGTGCATTCAGATTGTTTCAGTTGCACAAAAAACCAATAATATATTCTGGCGGGAATGTCGGTGACAGACTGCCTGAGTCAGAAGTGGCACAAAGACTTTTATTATCATTAGGCGTTGACGCACGATATATCATTCCAGAGGGCAAGAGCAAAGATACGTTCGAAAATGCACGTTATATCAAAGAACTTGCAGAAAAGCATAAGATTTCAAAGATAGTCCTCATAACCAACGCATACCACATGAAAAGATCAAAGATGCTGTTTGATAAACATTTCAAGGAAATCCTGCCATTTCCTGCCGGCTACAAGATATCAGACATAAAGTACGATATTTATAGTTATATGCCGAGTGCCAAAAATATACTCGATATATCCACCGCATTAAAAGAATATCTCGGCATCTTATTTTACAAAATCACTTTGTGACTCACCAATCTCCGATATCGTTTATCGATTTACGATTTTCAATATTCTATGCCCTATATCATCTGCATTATAAAACCCTATGCACCAGCACCTCATCGATAGTCTTTTTGCCCATGAAAATCATGAGCAACCTATCGACACCAAGCGACACGCCCGCATAACTACCCTCAAGGGTTGACAATGATTCAACAAAATCTTCATCTATCTCAAACGTCTTTTTCCCGAGCATTTCTCGCTCTGTATTGTCGCTTATAAATCTTGCCTTCTGCTCAACAGGGTCAAGGAGTTCTGTATAACCGTTGGCAATCTCCAGACCATTCATATAAAGTTCAAATCTTTCGACCTTGACATCCCCTTTTCGTTTTGCCATCGTTGATATTGATGAAGGCCAGCCTATAATAAAATATGGCTTGTCAATAGGCAATGTCTTTTCGACCTCCTGTATAAACAGTTTAAAAAACAGACTGTTCCAGTTATCTTTTTCATCTATACCGGCAAAGTTTCTGTGCTTTAGTAAATTATAAAACTCATCCCGATCAAGCACAAAAGGGTTAATACCAGTTTCTGAAAAAAATAGTTCTTCAAGATCCAAAACATCGAATTTATTTGGCAAGACCCCGTTGTAACTAAAAAAACACCGCTTAATCAAGTCCTCAGTTTCTTTCATTGCATCTTCATAAGTTCCCTTTCTGTACCATTCGAGCATGGTAAATTCCGTGTTGTGGACTTCTTTTAACTCTTCTACCCTGTAAACCTTGCAGATCTGAAATATCCTATCTACATCGCTACACAACAGCCTTTTCATGTATATTTCAGGTGATGTGTGCATATAAAAAGGCCCACTCTTCTCTATAAAAACCTCCAGAGGGTCAATATAAGGATCAGGTGGTGCTGTTTTCATGAGATTAGGTGTCTCGACTTCTATATAACCATGCTGGTAGAAAAAATCCCTTATATCTTTCAGAAGCTTATGTCTCGCCTGTAATATATATTTGGTATTCATTTTATCGACCGTCTCTAAAAGGATTAGATGTTTATCTAATCTTCCAACCTTCTTTATGGTTTATCTGGTTTCTTTAGTTTCTCTGTTCTTTTGCTAAACATCCAACCTTCTAACCTTCTAACCCTCTGCTTCTTTCACTTGACCTCTTGAACCCTTTACTTTTATGTTTTGAAAAAAATGCCAAGAGAACCACTTGACCCCTTGAATCCTCGAATCCTTGAACCCTTCTCTTTTTGACTCCTTGACCCCTTCGCTTCTCTGATTTTTTGCTAAACATCCAACCTTCCAAACCTCTATCCTTCTAACCTTCCAGCCCTCTGCCTTTTCCAACCCTCCAACCCATCTCCTGCCTTCTGTCTTCTGCCTTCTGTATTCTGACTTCTGACTTCTGACTTCTGTCTTCTGCCTTCTGTCTTCTGCCTTCTGTCTCCTGTCTCCCTATCTTACCTGCTCCAGGCTCCAGAGTGTATCTCCGTATGGCGGGAAGTCTCCTGCAAACTGAATTTCCATCCTTACCTGACCGTCGATACGCCTTGGAATTCCAAAACGGATCACCCCGCCAGGCCTTGACCATTCTGTAACCCTGATAAAGCTCCCATTCCTTATATCGCTGACAAGGTTTGGTGAGACTGCTCCCCTCTCATAGAAGTTTGTCGGTGTGCCGTATCTGTCAAGCAGTATGGAGCGCACCCTCTGGAATAACTGCATCATATCGTTTGGTCTGTCGATAATACCAAAATCGATGATAACTGCTGATTTCCTGAGTATATCCCGCTGATGCAATAATGCAAGTCTCTGTCTTAGTTCGATCTCTTCTATCACCCTTGTCTCATAAAGCAGCAGACCGTCCTCAACCAGAGGCTTGATTATATTGTTTTTTCTCAATGTTTCTGTAACATCATTGATCTTGAGACCGGGGGTTAAAAATGCGATATCCGTGCTCATCGGGGAAGGTGCGGGGATATCCGCTTTTACAAGGTCTGTCTTGACGGGTTTCGTTGCTGTAACAGGCTTCTCGAAATTATATGTAAGAAATGCACCGAGTTTGTAATAATCCGTTGAACGACCGGGGTCAGGTACCCTATAGCCAGAGGAAAATTCAATTCCAAAGATATATTTCTGTTTTGTAAAGCGATAATTGAGGGATTGGGTGGTTGTGCCCACATCCACACCATTGTTGACAAGCCTTCTTTGTTCATACCATGAAAGGCTGTAATCAAAGCTATGCTGTCCGCTCTTTAAACTCAGAGCGAGTGTGGGATTGACTTCCCATGCCCTGTTTGTGGGACTGTTGATCTTACGAAGAACAAAACCAGGCGTGATTGTACCGTTAATGTTCCAGAAAGATAAAGCATGGTCAGCGTTTATACTGAACTGATTTACCTCGTTATCATCTGAGCCTGGAACCCTGTTGTATAGATTCTGGTACTGATATCCAACCCGGCTTGTCCAACCGGCTATGGCCGGTATAATGATATTCAGATTTATATTGTTCGTTAATGAATCTGTTGTGTCGTCCTTATTCTTTGCATCCTGCCTGAACATATCGATAGAACCGAGGGGACCGGTAAGGTTCAGACCATAAACCACTGTATCGGTAGGATTGTCGCTTTCAAGACTATCTCTCATCTTTTGAGCCCTGCCACGTAATTGATAGCCTTTTGGGAACAACCAACCCAGATGACCTTCCATATTTCTTCTACCAGAAGAAACTGTAGCGCCGACAGGACGGTAATCCCTGCCGTATTCCTCATATCTCGCACGATATGTAAGGGGCCACTTGCTCTTCCCGCTACCCTGAAAAAATATGCCTTTATCTTTTACGTCCTGTCCGCTTTCTGCCCCCGCATATCCATCATGGTCACCATGAAACTTGCTTAGTTCCCCCTCAAGCAATACCTTCTGATTGCCCAGCGAGACAGTGTTGGAACCGGCAAAGCTGTATACGGTTTGTGACCTCCATATGGTTGTTTCATCGGCGCTGCCCTGACGCATATTGTTTACAAGATTCAGACTGTATTTACCATAAACAGGATCATCTATAAGATAAGATGCACCGTTGAAATAGCTGTCTCCCGGCTGAAAATCACGCCACGATGCAATCTGGGCACCTGAAGTAAAAAAGATGGAATGCTTTCTGTTGGAATCCTGAAAAGGCTGGAGGTCTAATTGGACACCCTTCAAAGATGTCTGCATCGTTCTGTATGTGTAATAGGAAAAGATATCACCCATTTCAAGGCGGAATGGTACGGGGATATCGCCTTTTTCTCTTGTAAGGTTCAATCTTTCCGGGACAACACCATAATAATTGCTCCTGTAAGGGGAACCATTAAATACACCGTATATCTCTCCTCTCCATATATCGTACTGGCCATTCCTCTTGTTAAAATTAATGTTGAACTCGTCATATGACTTTACACCGGTATAAGTAGGGTATGGAGACTGCGTCTCATCGCCTGCATTGACATAATAGTCACTTCTCATCGTGTTGCTACCGGTTATCTGCCATTCCGGGACAATAACATCGAAAATTGTGTCAGGCTCGTTTATGGATTGACCTCGTATATCGGATAAAGAAAAAAACACACAAAATAAAATCAGAACGAATAAAAGAAAATATCTTTTCACTGAAGATGTTGTGACTTTCTTTTCCTTCACCTTATTCCTCCAACGTTTTATTCTAAAACACCATCGAACACAGCAACGAAGGCACAAGATAAGTTTATATCTTTGTAAGTGAATTGACCGTCAAGCGAAAATTGTTTCCACCGAGATTGGTTACTGTAAAATTAATCCTGTATCTGGCCCCTGTAGATTTGTGCTGCACCTCTGCCGTATGTGTCCCGGCACTTATTTTATAGGCTGTATCGCCACTGGGCCATACAACAGGGTTGTTTGAAGGAGGTTTAGTCATTTTGTAATCGGACACACTGGCTGTGGCTGCGACAACACTTTTAGATATCGTATCGTACATTACAAAAAGTAATTCGTAATTTAAATCAGCAAAAGATGGTAATCTCTCGACCCTGCAAATTGTACCGTTACCCTTTATGTAACATCCGACGCTGTCTATAAGATTGCCAACATCTGAAAATCCAGAGTTTGGAGAACATACAAGAGTCCCACCACCGCCTGTTGACGATGATACGCATGTCCCTCCACGAACACAGTCTATAAGATCATCCGTATTAGATACGGTCACCCCTCCAAAGTTGTAGACGGGCTGAGCCGGATTGAGGGGATTGTTCCCCTGGATATTGGTGATCTTGACGACCCTAAAAACAACTTCGCCCTGTTGCACCTGTTGAGATTGTACTGGTTGTTGAGCCTGCGCTGGCTGTGGAGCAGCAACAGGTAATTGTTCTGATCCTGGCTGTTGAGCCTGCGCTGCCTGTTGTTTGGCAGCAGCAGGTAATTGTTCCGGTTTTGCCGGCGAGAGAAATGATCTGCTAAATCCCTCGAAAAGCTTTATACTGTCCGATTCAATTATTGTATTATGTTGACTATATGCGTTAACTCCAACACAAATACACATAGTCACAGCGACAAACATAATAAACAGGTAATTTTTCATCTTCATGCTTTCTCCTTATCGGTTAATGATACCCTGTTCCGCTCAAAATGGCACTTTCATAGGCACCATAGAACGGGACTTCAGGCCTGGGCAGCACCACAAGGTCTACTTTTAAAACAGTATCAGGATTAAAACCTCTCTTTAGGCCCTTTACAATATTGAAGCACGCCCCCTCATCCGTTCCTACCTTCTCTATAGATGTAATCTGGTTTTGAAGTTCCAGGTTTGCGTTGTTCTGTAAAGACCAGAAACAGACCACATTATCGTCCAGGGATGCAAAATTGCCTTTAATGGCAGCTCCCACACTCATTGTATCGGAAACAATCACAAGGTCCTGCCCCTGTTTATTTATGTCGCTCAACATCTTGTTGAATGCCTTTTGCTCCTCTCTCTCTGCCTTGATCTCCTGTTTTTGCTTTTCTCTATCTGCCTTGCAGTAGTCTTCAACCGCCATACCTGGATTAAAACCAAAATATTCTACCAGATGACTAACATTTTTTTTGCATTCAGTGATAGTTTCCAGGCTTCCAAGGTCCGAAACACCCACCTTTTTTACAACTGTAACCGGCGGATTGGGCGGAATGAGCTTTAAATTAATATTTTTTGCAACCGATTTTACATTGAAATTCGCAAATGTCTTGCCTGCCTTCTCGATCTCCACTTTATCCATCCTAAGAGTCGTTTCAAGTGTTGCCACATATGAATCACCGTCTTTTGAAAAAGCTGTTGTTCTGGCAGCCTCCCCTGACCATCTTGCCTGATATTTCGACATATTGGCCGGACCGGTGACAATTAATTTATAAATGGTACGCCCTCCCGATGATGATTTCGCAATAAGATAGGCGTCGTTAACGCTTATTTCTACTGTGTTAGATATGAGTTCGCTCATTTCATTTGCAATCAATGATTGACCTTTGTTGCCGGAAACACTGTCACCCATCTTTGCAACCACCTTTGCAGATCCTGTCCTGACCGAAGTTTCGGCGAAGAGTCTGGTCAACAACCCTGGTTTGTTCTCAGGTACTATTATGACTATCGCCGGGTTACTCGAAGATACTTCAATATTGGCAGTAGAATTGATTTCTCTTGCGGTATAAGCCTCACCTTCTTTAAGAAAAAATCTGGGAGAAAGCTCAATCCTTTGCCTATTAGAGGAAGAAAAGAACAGATCGATGGGTCCCGTGACCTTTTGAGGAGATTCACCGCCTACACCGGCAAACAACTCAAGTTTACTAACAGGCGGATAAGTAGTAGAAAGTGTCCTCTTATAGGTGTAAATTTCTTTGTTATCTGCCATTCTGACAAGACTGATTTCAATTTTCACGGGCTTGTTTATTCCTATGGAATCTACATTGAAAATAGCTTCTGTCTGCCATACCTGGCCTACCTTCCTGAAAGAGGATAGTCCTTCCGACCACTTACCAACATCGCTTGTCCATTTTACCTGATATTTTGACATATCGGCAGGGCCTTCCACATAAACCTGAGCTTTGTGGTTTTTACCGGGTGACACCTTAAACATCGTCCCCATGAAAGAGTCCGGCACAACATTTATTAAATTTGCCGTCAATCTTCCATCGACTGTCTCATATTTACCAAGGGATACCCTAAAATGTGTTTCGCCGAAACCACCCCTGTATTCAAACCATCCATTACTATTTATGGAAAATGGCCCTGCTTTCACAGTCGTAAATTGAACAGGGAGGTTATGCGCTTTAATTGTCTTTTTACCACCTGCGTCACCAAAATCGAGAAGTGCAAACGGAGTAATCCTGCCGGAAGGATCATAACTCTTACGCGTTTCGGTTCCGAAGAAGTAATCCGGATAATCCCATTCGTTTATCTCCACACCTGGAGGCGCAGCGATTTGGTTTCCCAGAAAACCAAGTCCCACGAATTTAACGGCAGTATACTCTATCACAGAAGAATTATTATCCAAAGATTTGTATCCATCCTCTACTACTTTACGACCATCAATTTCTGGAATACTCGATGAATACTTTGAGATACATTCACGATAATTAATTTTTGACTCATCCGAAGGAATTTTGCGATTAGATGTTACTTGTATGCTTTTTAGCCCGGGACCCGAAAATCTAACTTCTTTTACTCCACTGGCTGATGATACACCTTGAAATCCCACTGAAAGGCCAAACCTTTCGTTGTCGTCTCCACTGAAAAGATAATTCTTATCGTAGTATCTTACAGGTTTATGGAAATACTCAATACAAGATTCGTAAGATTCTGTTTTCGCACATATCTTTGGGTTTTTTTCAGAGTATTTAGCGCAGTAGGTTTTTGTTCCCATTTTTATACAACATCCGGTCAACACTGTATCCGTTTTCGATACTCTCACCACGTCACCATAAACCTCATGATCTACCTTATAAGGCAGACCGAGTGCCTGTGATGTTCGTTCATCTGCTGCCACAAGCCTGCCCTTAATATTTTTTTCGATGGCGGATCCAAAAGAAAAAGAATAAGATGCAGGCCCGAAATTATATACAGGATCAGTAATGCTACGTATCCACAAAGACCACGAAGGAGAAATATAGTACTCCACCTCTCCCCTATCTTTCATTTCTCCTCTGTCTTTCTGACTTGTTTGGACAGGATATTGAACATTGAGAGAAAGTGTTTTAGGTTTTGGAAGTTGTTTTGCTATAGTTTCCGGCTCAATAGGGCTTGTTTTATCAAGAAGAAGTGAACCATGCTCTAAACCATACTTGTTGCGGTATGATTTTTTGAGTTCCTCTAATCTCTCATTAAATTCTTTAAGGTTCTTCGTAATAAAATCTTTTGGTGAAGGGATGATTTGACCCTTGTCCTTGTCTTGGGCAAACACAGGGGTCGGTGTGTGCAAAACCAGGCAAAAAACAAATAAGGCCGTAACTATTGTAAGAAAAAGATATGAACTGATATTTATTTTTTGCCTATGTGTAAATGGGTGCATCATTACTAAAAGTTTATCTATCATTATTTCTTTTCCTCCTTAGCTTCCCGCATAATACATTCCTGCATTGCACTTAATAATAAATCATCCTTGATGCCTGAAAGTACCTGTTTCCTGATAGTGGCACAACTCTCCGCACTCATTTTGGCAGAAACCTGTTGAGCAAGAATGGCCATTGTAGACTCCATCTCTTTATTGATTGCTGAAGGTTTGTCTGGTGGGACAACGGACGGCTTAGGTCCTGCCTTTATGGCCTTTTCCGCCTGTACCATTTCTGATTCAACCTTACTGACCATAGCGTCGATTTCTTTACTAAGACCACTCTGTTTCGCCATTAGTTCTTTATATCCTGGATCATTTAACAACTGTTTATAACTGTAATTATCAACTGTCTGAATCAACTGTTTATCTGAGAGCATTTTTATTTCACCCGATACGGGAAGACGTTCTGCGGCATTCGCCCAATGAAGCTTGGTTATATCTTCAGCACTGACTATATTGGGGTTTGCATTTTTTAATTTGGTCCAATCTATCAAATCGGTAGGATCAGAGGCGGAAACTTTATATGCATTTGCTGCTTTATCGTATTCTGAGGCAAATGCATATAACCTTGAATGAGGGCTATCTGCACCCATTTCGACGATTTTCTTTGGCGTATTGTTTACAGCCTCCTGAAGAGCCTTGGCTGCATTGGCATCTCCAGTTTTTATCGGATAAATCCCGTCCGGGTCTATCACCACCAACCTGTATCTGTCTGTTCCGCCGGGAAGCTTTTCAAAAGAATAGTTTTTGGGCGTATTATCCATCCAGACATATCCAGCATTGTTCAAATCCCTGTGCGCCTGTTCAATGGCAAGCTGTTGCCCCGGAGTCAATTTACCACCCTGCCTGGTAACCTGATCAAGTGCTGTTTCCGATACCCTCTCTACCTTTTGATAACGTACTATACCTTCGGCGGTCTGCTCATAAAACTCGCCCTCCATCTTTGCGACTCTGATAGAGCTTCCAGCTCCAAATTCCTTCTCAAGAACGCTTCTGCCAAATTTGTCATGGGCGTCCATCGCTTCAAGCCTCTGCCAGGACATAGGTTCGTTTGTTTTTCTTATTACAAGGTTTGAATTATCTGCATCAACGAGCGCAGT
>Ga0116190_1001687_pt1 | contig 18701 bp, 15 predicted proteins | sample AD_JPNTR4_MetaG_FD_89808 | JGI IMG/M metagenome (GOLD analysis project Ga0116190, IMG submission 89808) | Active sludge microbial communities of municipal wastewater-treating anaerobic digesters from Japan - AD_JPNTR4_MetaG | ecosystem: Engineered > Bioreactor > Anaerobic > Digestate | place...
CAGAAATAGAAAATCTTACCAAAAATAACGGTAAAAACAAACTGAAATCAGAATCAATTACCGAAGAAACGCACGCAACTATTCAAAGTTCGATAGTATTACATCAAAATTTCCCCAACCCTTGGAATTCAAGCACTACTATAGCTGCAACTATTCCTGCACATATTACAAGTGCTATGGTGTGCATATACGACCTTACCGGCAAACAATTACGTTGTTACCACATAGCACAACGTGGCGAAGCACAGATAGTATTACATGCCCAAGAATTACAACCCGGCATGTATATATATTCTTTACTTGCCGATGGTAAGCTGGTAGATAGTAAACAAATGGTATTAACGGAGTAATATATATAGATATGAAATACATTGTTTTTGTTATACTATTTGTAAGTGGAATACAACAAACTGTATGACGTCAATAAAAACAAGCAAATGAAAAAGGTATTAAAACTATTTTTTTTACTACAAGCATTTATTTTACATGCTCAAAATCTTAATATTGAATATAACCGAAACTCTACAAGTGTAAGTATTTTTTATTATCCAATACCTGTTATGAGTATTGGTATAAACCAAGAACGATATTTTAAAAAGAATATGAGTTTTGATATTCGATTAAATTATCTAACATATAAAGGAGATATAACTTACTTTAATATTACTTCAATAATATTTGGTCCAAAATGGTATTTTTCTGCTCCAAGAAAGAATTTTTGTTCATATTGGATTCATCCATCAATTATATGGCGATATCAAAATTTAAATTCAACAAATGAAGAAAGTAAATTAGATTCCTATCATGTGGGCACTACAATAGGCAAAAGACATTTCATAATTCAAGATACTTTTTTGGGGATATTGGTATTGGGGTTTCTTATGGTATTGGAATTTATAGGTTTTACAAAAAATTTGATACCGAAGGGCATGATAATATCTATGAATTTCATTCAAGATTTATTTGTAATTTTGGGTGGAAGTATTAATTTGAATTTGCATGCCCCTCAACTTTGTTCGACGAATACACATATAACTCTGTACTAGTCGAACGAAGGAAATTTGAAAAAATACATAAGCAGCCTATACATAACCCCCAACTACTTGTTCGAGTTGCTTTGTTTGATGCACGCCCGCTCCACGCCATACGGCATTGCCTTGTTTAAACAATACTAATGTAGGTATACTCCGTATACCATATTTGGCAGCTACCTGCGGGTTTTTGTCAACATTTATTTTTAACACACGCACTTTCCCATTCATGCGTTTAGCAAAGTCTTGCAATATGGGAGCTTGCATTTTGCATGGCTGACACCAATCGGCATAAAAATCTACTAATACGGGCGTAGTTCCTTGTATTGTTTCGTAAAATGCATTCATAGTTTTTGAACAGTTTTATCTTAATGTCACCCCTTCGGGGTTTTTTGTGATAATAAAATATATTGTACTCTATAATAATATCATCCTTTCGGGATTTACAATTAACCTTCAAGACTTTTCAGACTACCATACTGTCACCCCTTCGGGGTTTTTGATGGTTATAATGATTCTTATGTTCTATAATAATATCATCCCTTCGGGATTTAACAATTGACTTTTCAGACCTTTTAATATTTTTGCCACGAAGACACTAAGGCACAAAGATTTAAACTAATGTATGAATTCTACCATACTCTCATCTATCGGGATAAAAAAATTGACTTTTTAGACCTTTTAGACTCTTCAAACCCTTCAGACCTCTTTTTTCTTCGTATAATCAGTAATCGTTTGTCCTACCAAGAAGCCCATAATAATTCCGTAAATTACGCTGGTATGCCAATTCGCCGTTATAGGACAAGCACCCGTAGAACAACCAATATAAAACCAATATGCATAACCACCTATACCACCAAGTATGGCGGTAATAATTTCAATTTTGTATTTCAATAAAAATGTCATAGTACTTTTTTGTGCAAATGTATCATGTACCAATACCGCAAGTCTGTAACCTGTGTCACACGAGCTGAGAAAAATCTATTTTGTTGCGCGATAACACAACCTTTTTATTGTGTTCCAAGGTTTTGAGCAATCGCGAAATTACTTCGCGCGATGAACTTAATGCAAGTGCAATATCAGCATGACTACCTTCGTACACCGTTTTGCCCGTGTTGGTATATATATTTTTCAAAAAGCGAATCAAGCGTTCATCCATTTTCAAAAAAGCCAAACTATCAATAGTTTGCAGCAATTCATTGAAACGCATACGATATTGCATAAATACAAATTGTTTCCACGAACTATAACGTGTAAACCACATATCTACGTTCTGAATTGGAATTTTTATAATTGTACATTGCTCAACCGAACGGGCATATATTTCGGCTGTTACATTGGTCATGCAACACGTAAGAGCTGCCGAACATACTTCGCCAGCTTTAATATAATACAATAATACTTCGCGCGATTCAGCATCGTTTCTATATACCTCTATAAGTCCGGAGCAAAGGAGTGGTAAGAATTTAATGTATTTCCCGGGTTCCATAAGAATTTGACCGGCCGAAATAGTTTCTATAGTACCTAATTCACAAATTTCGGTACATAATGCGGATTCCAACGAGGGAAAATGCAACTGTAAATAGTCAAGTATCTCTCTCTGATTGCTCATATTTGTTTACTTGTAATATCCTTTAGGCTTTATACGTATACCGTATGCAATCCTATTTGGTAATTTCAAGTAAAGATAGTATTTTTTTTGGAATATCGGTATTGTCATACAATCCTTGGAATAATTCGCTACCGGCACCTATAGCATACACAGGTACCATAGCACCGGTATGAGCATAGGTAGTCCAGCCAATTCCTGCTTTTTCAGCTATGATTTTATTCATGGTAATAACAATGGCCGAAGCCTTATTGCCGGAACTATACAAAGCCTTAGGCGATATATTGTACAACAATGTACCGTCACCACTTGCATCTGCATTGGATTGAAATACAAAATTATATGCCCGCTGCAATCGTACACTGTCATACGCTTGCAAATACAAATTATTGGTTCCAATAGCATAGGCTTTCGTTACAAATGCCATACACGAATCAAACGTAAATTGACTTCCCAATGCTTTGATTTTTGCTGATAGAGCTGCTTCACATTCTACATACGAATATGTTTGATTTGCAAGCAACGAAATATTTGTATAATACGGATACAAAGCTGCCCCCACTCCCATTCCACCTGTTTCGTGGTCGGCAGTGACAATAATAAGGGTTTCGTTAGGATATTTGCGATACCATGCCATTGCTTGTTGTACCGCTTTCGAGAATTCAATAGTTTCCTTAACAGCAGTAGCTGCATCATTTGAATGGCAAGCCCAATCTATTTTACCGCCTTCTGCCATGATAAAAAAACCTTGTGGTGATTGCACACATTCTATGGCCGTAGACATCAATTGAGCTAAAGTAATTCGATGTGGCATATTGTCAATACCATACGCCAATTCTGTTTTTTTGTCAAACACACATACCTTTGTTCCCAATTGTGATGCATATTGCAAGCTATCGGGTGAGGTTATTAAAGAATATTTATATTTCTTGAGTTCGGCATACGCATTTTGTTTTCCATCAACAGGTTTTACAAATGCACCACCTCCAAAAAAATCGAAATTTGATACCGGCAATTGCATAGCAATATTGTGATAACTATTGCGACTGGCATCGTGAGCATAAAACACGGCAGGAGTAGCGTGGTCAATTGATACGCTGGTAATTATTCCTATTTTATATCCTCGTTGTTTTAACGTTTTTGCAATACTTTCGAGTTTTGTAACACCGGTTTCATCTACAGCTATATGATTTGCTTTTGTTTTTACACCGCATGCAAGTGCAGTACCGGCAGCAGCGGAGCATGTAATTTTTGAGCTCAATGAATAGGTAGTTTGCAAACCATTGTACGGAAAATATAAAAACGGAATACTATCCTTTGCCTGCTCTCTCAAATAGGCATCAGCCAACTGAGCCTGTACCAAGCCCATACCATCGCCTATACACAAAAAAATATATTTTGGCTTTTGAGCCTGAGCATGTATAGAAATACAAAAGACACTTGCAAGTATAAACGTAATAACTGATTTCATTCTAATTTTTTTTATGTAAACACATTGTATATGTGTTCAAAAATACAGCTATTTTTCAACTTTAAACACAGTAATTATATTAGTTTTTTGTTAAAAAAACCATGTAATTTTTAGACTTAACTCCAAAAATTAATGAAAATTTTTGGAGTTTGCATGTAAAATAAAATATCAAAACCTTTATCTAAGTGTTTCTAATACTTGCACGGCAAACGCATCTAAATACGGGTCGCGAGCTCCCATAATAAGCACTACCGCATTGGGCGGCGTAGTAGCTGCTATTACTTGCAACGATTGTTCTTTGGAACCGGTATACACCGCTTGTTTTCCTTTGAGGGCAACAGCATCGCTCACAATAGTAGGAGAAATATTTTTGTCAACAGTCCCGCCGGCATAGTATACATCTGCAATTAAAAACACATCGGTTTGGCGTAATGTATGACTTACAAATTCCGATAATTCGGCATGCATAAATCGCAACGGTCCAAAACCATGAGGTTGGAACCATGCAACTACATGGGGAGCTATTTGCTGACATGCTTTAATGGCTGCAGCTACTTCGGCCGGATTATGTGCAAAATCATCAACTACATATATACTATTTTCGGTTTTACCAACCAACTGTGTTCTACGATAAATTCCTCGAAACGAGGCTAATGCCCCACACGCATCTGCTATAGAAATACCAATAGCATGAGCAACAGCAATAGCTGCCAATGCATTTTCCATATTGTGTTTGCCAATTACAGGGACTTTACAGGTACATGATTGTACGGTAAAAGAAATTTCAAATCCTTCTTGCAAAAAATTGGTTCCACACAAAGGAGCTTGTTGCGTACCAAAATTATATGCATGTTCGTCGCTCAACTGCTTAGTAAGTTCATAATCTTGATTTGCAATAAAGTATGATGCCGTATTATGTTTAAATGTAGTAAATAATGCTATGAGTTCATCATATTCTTTATGGTCGCGGTCAATATTAAGCAATACCGAAATTTCCGGTTTATAATTAACAATAGAACCATCGGATTCATCGGCTTCTATCACAAGCCATTCACCTGTACCAACCCATGCATTGCCGGGCATACCTTTTTCTTGCAATTCCGACAAACCTGCTCCCGTAATAAGCGATGGAGATTTTCCGCACGTTTGTAATATATGAAAAATCATAGCAGTTGTGGTAGACTTACCCGATGTGCCTCCTACCGCAATAGTTTTAATACTATTTGAAATAGCTGCCAACAATTCGGAACGTTTCATTACGGGTATTCCAAGTTCCAAAGCTTTTTGATACTCTATATTACTTTGTTCTATGGCTGTAGAAACTATTACAACATCAGTTTGTTTTGTAATACCACTACCATCTTGAAAAAAACAAGCTATTCCTTGCTCCTCAAACTGCTGCTGAATGCGAATTTTTTGTTCGGCACCAAACAAACGGTCAGAACCCGAAACATGCTTACCTACCCCTTGTAAATACTGCGCTATGGCGCTCATACCTGTTCCGGCAATACCCACAAAAAAGAATGATGAAAACGAATCTAATGTCATATAGTATAGTAATTATCAATGATTACTGTTTAATTGCTCATGAAAACATTAAAGAAAAAAGTCTTAATTGCAAATTCAAAACTACAATAAATTTCTTGAAAAATTTACAAAAAGCAGCCTTGTAATCTACTAATTGTTGATAGGTAAACGCACAGTAAACATTGAACCAATATTTGGTTTAGTTTTAAGTAAGATAGAACCATTAAGCAGTTTTACAATATTTTTTGAAATTGCAAGACCTAAACCCAAACCACCGGTTTTTTCTGACGAATCGGCTTCAATATTTTGAAACGTATCAAAAATTCTATTTTCTATTTCAGGCACTATACCTACGCCGGTATCTTGCACAATAAAGTCAATATAATTACCAATTTCATTGATTTTGCAAACAATGGTAATTTCTCCTTCGGTAGTAAATTTAAAGGCATTTTCCAAAATATTGTACAAACACTGATAGAGTCGTTTTTGGTCGGTCATAAAATAAAAATCGGGAGCAGTGGTATTGTGCATTTTAAACGTAATTGCATCTTTTTTCTGCTTTTTCTGTTGTGCCAAAAATTCATCGTACAAATCTTGCATCAATTCTTGAGGGCTACAACTATTTTTTTCTATATGAATCTTCTGCGTTTCGAGCGATGAAATATCAAGTAAATTGTCAATAAACGCCAACAATTTTTCACCATTTTTTCTAATAATTTGAACATATCTGTCTCGTTCATCTTTGGTTATGTCGTCATCTTCCAACAAATCAGAAAAACCTATGATAGAATTGAGCGGAGTACGAATTTCGTGACTCATTTTTGCCAAAAACATAGATTTCATTTTGTCGGCTTGCTCAGCATTTTCTTTTGCAATAATCAGATTTTTTTCAAATGTTTTGCGTTCGCTTATATCATGAAACATACACACCCAGCCTAATTCATTATTTTGTTCGTCGTTTACCAACGAAATTGACAATGATATAGGAATTATTTTTTTACTTTTTACTATAAAAAACACCTCATGTTTTGCATGCAACAATTTACCAATTGCTATAGGATTTTGCGATTCATCACAAATATAATCAGGGAAAAAACTTTCTCTCACATCAGAATTCAAATATCCGGTAAGAGCAGAACATGCGGGATTTATAGATACAATTCTAAAATCTTTATCGGTTATAATCAACGATTCCGGCATGTTTTCAAAAATCATATCACCCGTAATAGCTCGTGCCAATAAATCATGAGTTTTAGCCGAATTTTCTAATGCATTTTTTACACGCGTTTCCAATTCTTGTTGATTAAACGGCTTTTTGATATAATCGTAAGCACCACTGCGAAAACCTTCGTCAATATCGGCTCCGGTAACTTTAGCTGTTACAAATATTACAGGAATCGTTTTATAATCTTTGTGTGCATGCAACTTTTTTGCTAACGAAAACCCGTCTTCTTCGGGCATCATTACATCGAGCAATATTAAATCAGGAACTTTTTTGGTTATTTCTTCCCACATTTCGGTACCACTGGTAGCCATAGCAATATCATAATCCAACAGCATTTCTGCCATCAGAAATCTGTTGGAATATTGATCATCAACTATGAGTATTCGTGGTTTTTTTTGCATATTTCAATTTATTTAAATGATGAAACTCCCGAAAAATCAAGCGTTGCAAAATAGTCTTCAACTGTTTCGGCTCTTCGAATTTGAACTACACTACCATCGGTACGCAACAACAATTCAGCCGAACGTAATTTACCGTTGTAATTAAATCCCATAGCATGACCATGAGCTCCTGTATCATGTATTACAAGTATATCACCAATTTCAATCTTAGGTAATTCACGATGAATTGCAAATTTATCATTGTTTTCGCACAACGAACCGGTTACATCATAAGTATGTATTTTTGGTGCAAATTCTTTACCCAACACAGTAATATGATGATACGCACCATACATTCCCGGACGCATAAGGTTCGACATACTTGCATCTACACCTACATAGTCGCGATATGTTTGTTTAAAATGCTGTACTCGTGTTACCAAATATCCATATGGCCCTGTTATATATCGTCCCGATTCCAAGAAAATTTTAAGCGGTGCTAAACCATTTGCTACAATTATTTCTTCGAATTTTTTCTTAATTCCATTGCTTATATACTGTATATCAACGGGCTTTTGGTCAGGTCTGTAAGGAATACCTATACCACCGCCAAGGTTTACAAATTCGAATCGAATACCCAATTGTGTATGAAGTTTCACAATGAGTTTAAACATAATTTCGGCAGTTTCTATAAAATAATCGTTGTTAAGCTCATTTGAAGCCACCATGGTATGTATACCAAACCGTTTAATTCCTTTTTGTTGTAATATTTTATAGCCTTCAAACAATTGCGCTTCGGTAAAACCATATTTTGCTTCTTCCGGACTTCCTATTATATCATTTCCTTCTTTTAAATTCCCGGGGTTATAGCGAAACGAAAGCAAATCGGGCAAGCCTGCATGTTCTTCTAAATATGCAATATGGCTTATATCATCAAGATTTATAACCGCACCTAATTCACGTGCTTTTTTATATTCATATGCTGCAGTATTGTTCGAAGTAAACATAATATTTTCACCAACTACTCCGGCAGATTCCGACAACAACAATTCGGGATACGAACTACAATCACAACCAAATCCAACTTGTGATAAAATTTTAATTAAATATGGATTTGGAGCTGCTTTTACTGCAAAAAATTCTTTGAACCCTTCATTCCACGAAAATGCAGCTTGCAATTGTTGAGCATTAGCTATCATAGCTGCCTCATCATATATATGAAACGGTGTTGGATATGTTTGAATAATTTCTTCTATTTTTGCTTTATTAAACGGTACTGTTTTAGTCATATTTTAATTTCTTCATTTAATTCTACCAACAATAATTCCTGATAAAAACCCTATATATTTTTGATTTTCAATACGTTTAAAAACCTAAAACTTTATTTATTATAAAAAATCCCTCGTATTTTACCTTTTGCAATACTACTGATATTTTATAAAATAATCAATAAAAATGGTATGCAATATTCATTAAAAAAATCTGCAAATAAACATGCAAACATAAATCACCACTATCACAATTTCACATCAATAAAAAAACATCAATCATCTACGATAATTTATCAAAATCGCAAATCATATTGCGATTTACTCCATTTTACTGTAAGTTTGTGCGAAGAAAAACAATACTAAATTTAAAAACATTATGGAAACAATTGTTCCAAAATTAGACACTATTCTCGTTCCAACAGACTTTAGCGAAGTTGGAAATGCCGCAGTACAACAAGCAGTAGAAATAGCTAAATTACATGCCGGCGTAATTCATTTGCTTCATGTGGTTGAAACCAAAAAAAATGAAACTGTTGAAGAATGCCTAAGTCTACTTAAACAATCTGCACAAACAAGTTCGTACACACAATTCAAATATATAATAGAAGAAGGTGATATATTTTCTACAATAGATGCCGTTGCCGAACGCATAAATGCCGACCTTATTATCATGGGAACTCACGGTAAAGTAGGGTTTCAAAAATTACTTGGGAGCAATGCTCTTAAAGTAATTGACAGCACCAAAGTACCTCTTATGGTTGTTCAAAACAAGGTAATAACAGGTGGGTTTAAAAATATATTATTCCCGGTAAGTTTAGCAGATGAAGATCGCCAAAAAACGACTATTGCAATTCGTCTTGCAAAAATGTTTAATTCTACCATACATATTTTCCCTCGCTACGAATCTACCAAAACAGGCGAAAAACAAATGATTTCAACCATTTTACAAATCAAAGCATATTTTACGAAATACGATGTTTCGTTTGAGGTTGCTCCACTCCTTACCTCATCAGACAATTTCGAGAAAAAAATATTAGACTATAGTGCACAGATTAGCGCCGATTTAATAATTATAATGAGTGATTCCGACGATCATTTTATACCTCTGTTTGGCTCAAAAGAAGAATATGTGTTGTTTAACAGCATGAAAATTCCGGTAATTTGTGTAGAAGAGAAAAAAATTAAGAAAGTACGATTTTCTACTGCGGGATAGTTTTTTCAAATATTTGTTCAAAAATATTTCAATTCCGAAAAAGTTGAAATTTTTATAATTACTTACAACTATAATTCATAAAAAAAGCCGAATATTTTATATTCAGCTTTTTTTATGCATATAATTTCATTTGTTGTTACACAACAATATTTATAATTTTTCCGGGCACTACAATTATTTTCTTTGCCTTTCCATCAACAAGCCATTTAGCAGAACGTTCATCACTGAGAGCTGCAGTTTCTACCTCTTGTTTACTCATAGTTTTTGGCAATTCCAATTCAAATCGTTTTTTACCATTAAACGACACAGGATATTGTACGGTATCTTCTTCGAGCATTGCAGGATTAAATTGAGGCCATGGTTCATATGCAAGTGTTTGTTTGTTACCATATATCTGCCACAATTCTTCGGCTAAATGTGGTGCAAACGGTGCAAGTACTTTAGCAAATTGCATGGCAGTTTCTGTACTTACTTTTCCTGCTTTATAGCACGTATTGGTAAACACCATCATTTGTGAAATTGCCGTATTAAATCTCAAATTTTCAATATCATCAGCAACTTTTTTTATTGTTTTATGCAATTCTTTCAGTACCATAGTATCATCGGTAACACCTTTTTCTACATTTGCAGGTTCTGCAAAGAATCTATATACTCGAGCCAAGAAATTAAATACACCTTTTACTCCATTGTCAGCCCAAGGTTTAGTAGCATCAAGGGGCCCCATAAACATTTCGTACAAGCGGAGACTATCGGCACCGTATTTTGCTATTACATCGTCTGGATTCACTACGTTTTTAAGTGATTTCGACATTTTTGCAACTATTTGTTTTAATTCTTCGCCTGTTTCAATGTGATAAAATCCGCCATCACGTTCTTCCACTTTATCCGATGGTATTTTTGCTCCCGTTTTAGTTTCATAAGCAAATGCTAATATCATTCCTTGATTATATAATTTTTGATATGGTTCATCTGTTGAAACAATTCCTAAATCGAACAAAACCTTATGCCAAAAACGGCTATATAACAAGTGCAATACTGCATGCTCGGCACCACCAATATATAAATCTACGGGCATCCAATAATTTTCTGCGACCTTCGAAAACGGCTCGGCATCGTTGGTTGGATCAATATATCGTAAATAATACCAACAAGAACCTGCCCACTGTGGCATTGTATTAGTTTCGTATCTGCCTTTTCGCCCATTGGCATCGGTTACGTATAACCAATCCTTAGCATTTGCAAGTGGCGATTCAGCATCATCACCGGGCTCATATTTTTCAAGTACAGGTAAATTATGCGGTAATTTATCAACTTCAATGGTAGAAATTTCTCCATCTTCCCAATGAATTATTGGAAAAGGCTCACCCCAGTATCGTTGACGGCTGAACAACCAATCACGAATTTTATAATTTACTGTAGCTTTTCCAATATTTTTTGATTCTAACCACGAAATAATAGTTGCTATTCCTTCTTTTTTATTTTTTCCGTTAATATCAATCCCCAATGCATGATTTGCAGAATTTATATATGCCCCATCTTCTGTCCAACAAGCCTTACCTGCCAATACAAGTTCACGAGTTTGAGCATCGGCACTTTGTGGGTCAAGTATACAAATAATAGGAATATTGAATTTTTGAGCAAATTCAAAATCGCGAGTATCATGAGCAGGCACCGCCATAATAGCACCGGTACCATATCCCATAAGCACATAATCGGCAATCCATATCGGAATTTTGGTTCCGGTAAGTGGGTTTATTGCATATCGACCGGAAAATACTCCTGTTTTATCTTTTGCAAGTTCAGTTCTATCTAAGTCAGACTTAAGAGCAGCTTGTTTAATATAGGCATCTACTTCATTTTTTTTATCACTTGTCACTATAGTATCTACCATAGGATGTTCGGGAGCAATAACCATATAGGTTGCACCAAACAATGTATCGGGACGAGTAGTATAAACCGTAAGCGTTTCTTGTAATCCATCAAGAGCAAAAACAACCTCAGCACCGGTGCTTCTGCCTATCCAGTTTCGTTGCATATCTTTCACACCTTCGGGCCAATCAACAGTATCAAGACCTTGAAGCAATCGCTCGGCATAGTGTGGAATTCGCAACATCCATTGTTTTAAATTTTTCTTTGATACCTGATTGCCGCATTTTTCATGACTTCCATCATTCAACACCTCTTCGTTGGCACACACGGTTTTACAATGACTGCACCACCATACTTGTGCATTATCGTAGTAAGCAAGACGCTTGTCGTTTATATATTTTGTTACCGCTTGTTTTCCTAATGCAGAAACTTCTGCTGGTAAAGGTAATTCTGAAATTGGTCGTCCTTTTTGAATTGTTGTATCAAAATAAGTATTGTAAAGTTGAATAAAAATCCACTGTGTCCATTTAAAATATTTTGGGTCTGTAGTATTTATTTCTCTATCCCAATCATAGCTAAGTCCAAGTGCTTTAATCTGACGACGAAAAGTATCGCAATTTTTTTGAGTAGTAATAGCGGGGTGAGTACCTGTTTGAATTGCATATTGTTCGGCAGGCAACCCAAATGCATCCCAGCCCATAGGATGAAGCACATTGAACCCATTCATACGTTTGTAACGACTTACAATATCCGAAGCGGTATAGCCTTCGGGGTGGCCTACGTGTAATCCGGCACCCGATGGATACGGAAACATATCGAGCGCATAAAATTTTGGTTTTGATGTATCTAATACAGTTTTGAACGTTTTATTGGCTTCCCAGTAGTCTTGCCATTTTTTTTCTATTTCGGTAAAATTGTATTCCATTGTATGAATTGTAAAAATTGAGGTGCGAAAATACAAAAAAGTTTATAAAAAAAAGGGTGTTTCATAAGAAACACCCTCTTGAATTAATGTATGTTATATAATACTTATTTTACAAACGCTTTTGAAACAACTACACCACTTGGTAATGTAACCGAAGCCACATATGTTCCGGCAGGTAAATCAGACACATTTACACTTTTAGATGCACTGTATTTTAGTACTTTTCCATCAATTGAAGTAACAATGATAAGTGTAGCATCTGTTCCAACTGTTAATTCACCATTTACTACTTTAGGTTGAATAGAAGTTGAAGACAAATCTTGAATACCTGTTCCCGGATCTACATCATCATCATTTGGATCAACAATAACAGCAGAGAATTCAGTTAAGGATAATTGAATTAAATTGGCACTTGACACAGCACTTAATACTACATTTTGTGAACCGGCTCCTGTTCCGGTAGGTGCACTAGTAATTTCAATATCTGCAACCAATGTAAATTGTTGATTTGCTGTAACAGCAGCAGGTGTAAATGCAGTCCAAGCACTTAATTCTTCCAGTAACTTGCAGCTGCAGTACCATCAACTATAACTGTTTGGAATGAAGTAGCACTAACATCAGCAGTTCCTTTTAATGTTACACGTACTACATCGCCAACCTTTACAGCAGGATCTAATGCTAAAACATCAGTGAATTTTTCTTGTTTTGTTCCATCTCCATTATCTGTTAATATTTTTGCACCTGCAATTGGTGTAAATATAGAAACTGTATATGAAGTTAAACTTAATGTAATACTTGTTCCTGCGCCATTTGTTCCAGCTAATGTAGCATTTTTACCGTCAAAAACTATTTTAGGCGAACCTGTTTGCGTAATAGTTAAATCAACAGTAAAACTAAACGATGTACCGGCTGTTACATTACCTAATGATTTAAAACCTGCTAATTCTTTCCAATATGATGGAGGTGCATCATCAACCACTGCAACTTGAAATTGACTGATGTCATAATTTGCTGTACCTGCAATAGTAACGGTAACTACATCACCTACTTGTGGAGTATAGGTTGTTACTTTAGATGCATCTTTAGCTTGATACGCAATTACAGGATCGCCTCCTCCATACTGATTCCAAGGCATTTCAATAGTTTGAGCAATAGCTCCAAAGCAGAATAATACTGCTACCGAAATTGATAGTAATACTTTTTTCATTGTTAAAAATTTTAAATTAATAAGTTCAATATCTCCATAAAAAATATTTGGGAACTCTTTACCAAATATTTCTTTTACACATTATTTGCAATAATAATAAAAATAACAATCCAAAATATATGTTTTTATATTTTGTTAATAAATTGTCCTATACGCTTAAACTCAGAACACAATATTGCCGTAGCTACTGATACGTTCAATGATTCTGGTTTATGACTATGTGTTGAAAAAGAAGGTATGTGTAAAAATGTTGAAATAAATGGTAAAATCTCTTGCGATATACCATTCCCCTCGTTGCCCATTACTACAATTGCTTGTTTAGGCAATTGCTGTGTATATACATTTTCCCCTTGTAAATCGGCAGCATATATAGGAATATAAGAATGTTGAGCCAATAGTGTAAACAAATTACCATAAACCATATGTACACGAAAAATTGAACCCATACTTGCCTGAACAACTTTGGGATTATAAACATCAACCGTTTGAGAGCTACACCATATTTGACGAACACCAAACCAATCGGCCAATCGAATAATTGTTCCTAAATTACCCGGGTCTTGAATAGTGTCTAAAGCCAATACGAGCTCAGACTGTTCTATCAACAATGGGTCACTTTTATATTCCGTATAAACCAAAGCCCAAGCATCTTGTGGTGATTTAAGCAATGAAATGCATTCCAAATCTTTAGAACTTGCTTCTAATACTTCAACATTTGCAACCAATTTTGTATGCTTTTCTATCCAATCTGATGTAGCAACTATACTATGAATTGTATGGTTTGAAACAAGTAATTCATCTATCATTTTGTTTCCCTCTACTACAAACAAGCCGTATTCCTCACGAATCTTTTTAGAAGAAAAAGAACTAAAAAATTTTAATTTATTTTTACTTAACATAGTTTGAGTAGGCTATGAAATCAAAATTAAAGAATTATTTTTGTCAAAAATAGCGAAATTGTTTAGATATCACAAACATATCAGTATTCAAACTAAAAATGTATTATTAGGCATATTACTTTGTTTTGCCGCAAGTTGCTCTATTACAAAAAAAATCCCCGAACAATCACAATTGCTTACTAAAACAAAAATAGTTTGTAATGAAAAATCAATTGATACTGATGATATAAAAAATTATCTCAAACAAAAACCTAATCGCAAAACATTTTTTATTCGGTTCCATTTACGCATGTATTATATGTTTGAACATGCTACGAGTAATTTTGGTACAAAAATGCGAGAAAATGCCGGAGAGCCACCTGTTTTATTTGACGAACAACTTCATAATCGTTCTATGCAACAATTAAACCTGTATATGCACGAACGGGGATATTACAATGCTGTTGTTACATCAAAAATTAAAACCAAAGGCATTTCCGATAAAAAAATTGCTGTAAAATACAAAATTAAATCAGGAGAAGTATATACTATATCCAACATTTCATATAATATTCAAGATTCAGTATTACGAGAAATTATTCTGTCAAATACTAACAAAAGTATTTTGAATAATCAATCACCATTTGATATTTCATTGTTGAAACAAGAACAAAAAAGAATTACAACTCTGATAAATAATTCCGGATATTATTCATTTAATGAATCAAATTTATATTTTACAGCAGACACTTCAAAAGGAGCAAAACAAGTACACCTGACACTTGTTGTAAAAGATAACGGCAATACGACTGACGGCACATACAAAAAATCAAGAATTCGAAATATATATATTTATCCTGACTTTGAACCAAGTGATTTAAATAGACAAACTCCATATGATACAGTAATTTATTCTAATCATATTTACTTCTTATATAATAACAAAAATTTTCTTAAACCCGACGTTATACAGCGTGCAAATTATATTCAACTTGATTCATTATACAGCATTTCTGCTAATGATAAAACTCAACGACAATTAATTCAAAATAAATTATTTAAATTAGTAACAATTACATATAAAGAAACAGACTTATCTGATAGTTCAAAACTAGAAAACAGTTTGAATTGTTATATTTATATAACACCTCATACACGCCAATTATTTACGGTTGAAGTAGAAGGCACAAATACCGGTGGTGATTGGGGAGCAGAAATAAACACATCATATATGCATAAAAATATTGCTCGTGGAGCCGAAAATATTTACTTCAAAACAAAAGCTTCGGGTGAATACAATAGAGCATTAAAAACTGATAACGAAAAAAATCAATTATTTAACTCATATGAATATGGTGGTGAAATTGGATTTGAAACTCCTATATTTTTATCACCCATAAAACCCTCTAAATTTGACTTTAATTATCGTCCAAAGACTAATTTTAAAATAGCCTACAACTATAATAAAACGGTAGATTATACAAAACCAACTCTTCAAATAAATTACGGATATACCTGGTTTGGCAATAATTATTTAACACATATTTTAAAACCGATAGATATAAGCTATATTCGTATAGACAATCCTTCTGAACGCCTGCAATTATATATTAAAAACAATGAATATATAAAGTACAGTTTTGAAGACTATATGATATATTCTACAAATTACACATATATATATTATAATCGCAAACCAAACTCTTTGCAAAATTATCAATACATTCGATTATTTGGTGAAACTGCAGGAAATGCATTGCACGCTATTTACAATGCTATAGATACATCATCACAAACATCATCATTTAAAACATTTAATGTTCATTTTGCTCAATTTGCCAAAATAGAAGCCGATGTTAGACATTATCAAATTCTTTCCAAAAATTCAATGGTTGTATATAGATTGTTTGCAGGCATGGCAGTTCCATATTTGAATTCCGAAGGGCTACCTAGTGTAAAAAAATATTATGCCGGCGGAGCAAACAGTATGCGAGCATGGGCAAATAGGACATTAGGCCCGGGTTCATATATTGATTCTACAAACGGTTTCAAATTTTATATGGGCGATATAAAATTAGAAGCAAATATTGAAACACGATTTCATATGTTTTGGTATTTAGATGGCGCTATATTTATAGATATAGGTAATATATGGTCATACAATGACAATACTCTTCAAGGGGCCGAATTTTTTGCCTCAAAATTTACAAAAGAAATTGCCATAGGCACAGGATATGGATTCAGATTTGATTTTTCATTCCTAATCCTACGCCTTGACTTAGGATTAAAAGTAAAAGAACCATATACAATTACTAACACAAAATCTTCTATAATATGGGGCAACAGACCACTTACAAATGAAGATTTTAACCTAAATATTGCAATTGGCTATCCATTTTAAATGGTTTTTTCAAAAAAAAGTTATTTTTTTGTAAAAAAACTACTACAATGCTTACAAAAGAAAACTTTATACTGTTACTATTTTCGTTCTGGTCATTTTCTCTTTTTGCAACAACAGAACTTTCATTTTCATTACTCACAGGCAATGCAACACCTCAAAATTATGACTGTTTTGCCGAAGTACAATCAATAGAAAATGGTCAAGCACCATATACTTATCAATGGAGCAAAAACAATATACCATTAACTTCGAATCAAGCATATGGGTTACAAGAAGGAGTAGAATACACAATTACCGTAAGTGATGCATTAGGTTCGTCCACAACAAAAAAATTTAAAATTCCACCTTCATCTGCAACAGAAAAAATAAATCATTTTTTTGGTAGTATGGTAGATGCAATAGCCTCTGTTCTTATGGTTGATATTTTTGCTTTATTCAAATTATACGACCCGGTTATTTATGATTCTCAAGGAAAAGCAATTTTACATCCGAACGGAACTCCAAAAAGAACCAATATACCGCTCATTGTAATTTGGTTATTTTTAGGAGCACTCTATTTTACTATTCGTTTTAAATTTATAAATATACGAGGATTTATACACTCTATTCAATTGGTACGGGGTAAATACGATACACCTGACGATAAAGGACAATTATCTCACTTTCAAGCATTAGCAACAGCTCTTTCTGCAACTGTTGGATTAGGTAATATTGCAGGTGTAGCATTAGCAATTGGTATAGGAGGCCCCGGAGCAACTTTTTGGATGATTCTCATGGGAATATTAGGTATGTCATCAAAATTTACAGAAGCAGCTCTTGGTGTAAAATATAGAAGAATCAATAACAAAGGAGAAGTATCAGGTGGTCCGATGTATTATTTACAATATGTTTTTGGAACCAAAACCTATATTCGTAAGAAAATGGGGAAACTACTCGCACTATTTTTTGCAATACTGCTTATAGGCAGTTCATTAGGTGGTGGTAACATGTTTCAGGCAAATCAATCATTTGCAAATGTAGCACAAATGATTCCTTCATTACAAAATCACGCTATATTATTTGGTCTAGGATTAGCATTTTTAGTTGGTATTGTGATATTAGGAGGTATTACCAGTATAGCCAAAGTAACAAGTAAAATAGTTCCAATTATGGCAGGAATTTATTTAGTGACTGCACTAATTATAATATTTACTAACTTCTCGCACATTGGAATAGTTGCAAAAGCTATATACAATGGTGCATTTCATGCCGATTCAATCTATGGAGGATTTATAGGCGTTTTAGTAATGGGAATACAACGAGCAGCCTTTAGTAACGAAGCCGGTATAGGTTCTGCGGCAATTGCTCACTCTACGGTAAAAACACAAGCTCCAGTTAGCGAAGGATTTGTTGCATTACTCGAACCATTTATTGACACTGTTGTAATATGCTCGCTTACGGCATTTGTTCTTATTTTTACCGGTTACTATACTCCTGAGTACACATCGCAATTCCAAGGAGCCAATTTAACATCAGAAGCATTTGGCAGCGTTTTCCCATGGTTTAAATGGGTTCTTTTAATAACAATATTACTATTTGTTTAGTTTCACCACGTTGTTAATGGAAAAACGTCTCCCCCTTCCTTTGCTTCGTTCCGCTACGCTCCACTTCGCAAAGGAAGGGGGGACATCGCCAATTAAATGATAACTTGCTTA
>Ga0116190_1001700_pt1 | contig 18609 bp, 9 predicted proteins | sample AD_JPNTR4_MetaG_FD_89808 | JGI IMG/M metagenome (GOLD analysis project Ga0116190, IMG submission 89808) | Active sludge microbial communities of municipal wastewater-treating anaerobic digesters from Japan - AD_JPNTR4_MetaG | ecosystem: Engineered > Bioreactor > Anaerobic > Digestate | place...
CGTTGGGTTCACGGTATCGCGCGATGAGCGCGACGCGATCTGGATCAACCTGATCGGAACGAACAAGCCGCCGGCACCGCCCATGCAGGCCGAACCGAAAGCGCCCGTAGCTCCCGCTACGCCCGCCCCGCCGGCACCGCCCGCCCCGCCGGCACCGCCCGCCCCGCCGGCACCGCCCGCCCCGCCGGCACCGCCCGCCCCGCGCGCAGCATCGAAGAAGCCCTGATTGTGGACCTGGCAGAACTCGTTCAGACGTTCAGGAGCCGGGCCGACGATTCGGCCCAGCCGCCGCTTTGGACTGACCCGGAAATCATCTCCTACATCAACGAAGCGCAACGCGAGGCGTGCATCCGGGCGAAACTGATCGAGGACATGGAAACCCCGGAGGTAACGCGGCTTGCCCTACGCGCCGGGAAGGGACTCTACGATCTGCATTGCTCAATTCTCTGGATTCGGCGCGTCGCCATTCAAGGCTCAAAGATCGCTCTTACCGAATCGTCAGTCGAATATCAGGACGAGACCGGGTACGCGGACTGGATGACGCGAGTCGGCACGCCGCGCTGGTTCATCTTCTACGAAGGCAATTCACAGATCCGGTTCATCGACGCGCCGAAGGCGGCCGATACCGCGATCCTGCGCGTGCATCGGCTGCCGCTGCGTCCGATGAAGTCACCGACCGACCGGCCGGAAATTCACGAGAAGCACCATTTCCGCCTGCTCGATTGGGCGCTGCGGCTGGCCTATCTCAAGCAGGACGCGGACACCTACGACGAGCAGAAGGCGCAGAAGTACGAGACGCAATTCACGGCGAGTTTCGGCATCCGTGAAGACGCCAATGTGCTGCGCAAGCACGCGGACAAAGACCCGCCGATCATCAAGCCGAACTGGCCCTGACCATGACAGGCGACAACAGGGAAACTCGGGATGAAGTGGTGCAACTCGGCCCGTTCGTCGAGGGCATGGACAACCTTCACCCGGAATACGAGATTCCGCCAAACCGCCTGCGCAATGCGGTCAATGTCGACCTTCCAGACACTGGAAACCCGGTCAGGCGGAAGGGCGTGCAGCGCGTTCTCCCGGTTGTCTCAGGCCATTCGTTCTGGTCGAACGGACGCATTGCAATGCTGGTCGAGGCCGGCACGCTGAAACTGGTCAGCCGCAGTGCTGGCGGCATCGTGGCGACGACGTTGCGCGCCGGGGTAGGCAATCGCCCCATGTCCTACGACGAATTCAACGGCGAGGTTCTCTATTCTAACGGCCTTGTCACCGGCAAGATCGTGGATGAAAAGGCCGTCGCTTGGGGTGTGGGCGCGCCGCCCAACGCGCCGTCCATGTCCGCAGGATCGGGCGGTCTTGCCGCTGGCTTGTACCAGGCGACCGTCACCTACGCGAACGCTACCGGCGAGGAATCAGGCGCCCCGCTGCCGGCGCAGATCGATGCAGCAGATGGGTCATCGATCACCATCTCGGGTATTCCGACGCCGGCGGACCCCGCCGTGACCCGCGTCAGGATCTACGTGTCTCCGGCGAACGGCGAGGAACTGTACCGGCAGGCGGAACTGTTGCCGGGAACATCGACGTTCAGCGTGTATCAGGTTGCCACAGGTCGGCCAAGGCTTCGCACCACGCTCCTGAGCGCCCCGCCGCCCGGAGACATCGTGCGCGCCGGATTCGGCCGGCTGTGGATCGCCAGCGGGCCGATGCTCTGGTTCACCGAGGCGTTCTCGTCGTCGCACGTCAATGCGTCGCGCAACTTCATCCGCTTCCCAGCCGACGTGTCTGTCGTCCAGCCGGTTTCCGATGGCATCCACATCGTCGCGGACCGGCACTACTTCCTGCCGTCCGGAAATCCAGCCGCCGCGCTGGTCAAAGGCCCGGCCTACGGCGCAGTCATCGGCACCGGAATCTACATGAACAACGGCAAGGCCGGCGCGTGGATGAGCACGCGCGGTTTCGTCATCGGCGGACCAGGCGGGGAAGTCACGAACATCCAGGAGGCGCGGGTCGCGGTCGATCCGATGGCACGCGGCAGCGTGCTGTTCAGGGAAGAAGACGGGATGCGGCAACTGGTTGGCGCGTTCAGCGATGGCGAACAGACGGCGCTGGCAGCCAGATCATTCATCCGGGCGGAAGTCGTCCGTCGAAAGGACTTGTCATGACACACAGGAGCATTCTGGCGGCAGGGTTCAGGTTCCGAGTGGAGCACATCCGCGGAGGGCGCGTTCTCGATCGTTTCGAGGTAGCGAACATGATGCCCGAGCAGGGACGCAATCACGTTCTCGGCGTTCTGCTCAAGGGCGCTGCGCAGACGCTGACGTGGTACGTCGCGCCCTACTCAGGCAACTACACACCGCAGGACGGCGACACTGCCGCCACGTTCCCCGGACAGGCCGCGGAGTACACCGGCTATGCGGAAGCGACCCGGCAGGCATTCACGCCGGGAACAGTGTCCGGCGGTGCGGTCGACAACAGCGGATCGGTGGCGATCATTACCAGCAACCAGGCCACGCAACAGACCGTCCGCGGCGCAAGCCTTGTGTCGGCATCAACCAAGGGATCTACCAGCGGGATTCTGCTATCTGCAGTCAGGTTCCCCTCGCCGAAACTGTTGGATTTGGGTGACATCCTGAAGTTCGTCGCCGGGTTCCAACTCCTGAACCTCTCTTGATAGGACATCACCATGACACTGAAAGCCTCAACGGGCCTGCGCGACAAGTTGCTTGTCACCGACTGCCTCAAAGCGATTATGGATGGCGGGAAGATCAACATCTACGGCGGGGCTGTTCCGGCCACGGCTGATGATGCGCTGGGTTCTGCAACGCTGCTATGTGCCATCACGCTCAACAGCACGGGAACCGGCATCACGTTCGATACCACTGCCGTCAATGGCGTTCTCGCCAAGACTCCGAGCGAGGTATGGTCAGGCGTCAACGTCGCCAGCGGGACGGCCACGTTCTATCGCCATGTCGCGGCGGGTGACACCGGCGCGCTATCGACCACACAGCCACGTATCCAAGGAGAGATCGGAACGGCCGGCAAGGAAATCAACTTGTCGAGCGTGAATCTGGTTGCCGGGCAAACGCGACCGCTCGATTACTACAGTGTCTCTATCCCAACCCTGTGAAGTTGATTGCCATGTCCTGACCATGCCGGGAGATCGCGCGGACTGGCTTGGCCAGTGCGTGCAGTCGTGTATCAACTCTGGTGCGACCGTTCATGTACTTCCGGCTCTGACCGATTTGCTCGGAAAAGGCAGGGCGCGGGGATACTCGATCGGCTGTTCCCCATTCGTCACCCATTGCGACCCCGATGACTACGTGGTCGACTACGCGATTCAGCGTTGTGCGAGGGCGCTTGAAGCGGACGGGAGGCTATCGCTTGTCTCGATGGGCGAACGGGTGGAAACGATCAACGATGCTGACACCGAGGCGTCGATCAGATACTACCCGCACGCGCGGCATGGCCTCATCGTCTATCGGCGGTCGGCTATCGCGGGCTGGCTCGCGCACCTGTCGCAGCACAATCACTCAGCGGATGCGTATCTGGTCGGGGCCGCGATGCGCAAAGGCGCGGCGTTGCATATCGATGACATCGGACTCGCTGTTCGCATCCATAAGGGCAACTACCACTACCGGGCTGACTACACGCCTGACGACATGAACCGATTGAGGGGTGTTCGTTGATCCTCGACTACACAAGCGACACCTATTGGCAGAAACTTCCAGGCCGGACATACCCGCAATGGGACGGCACGAAGTGGACCTTCGACGGCTGGGCAGACAACGGAATCACCCTTGTTCCTGTTGGAACATGGAAGAACGCTTTCCGCCCCACGCGATTCTCGATCGACGTCAACCCTGACTTCCTTGTCGGCGGCCCTCTAACGGTAACGCTGGAGGACAGTTCCAACCAGATAATTGCGCAGATCACGCCATCGATTGTCGCGCCCGGCACGTATTCGACCGCGATCATTGCGCAGGCAGAGGACATCGCCTACCTGAATGTGCGATCGGCAAACAATTCGTTCGTGTATGCACACGCGACACTGAGCGGGATCAGATTCAGCGACGCCGATCCGGCTTTCTGGCAGGACCACAACGGCACGCGCGAGGCGGACATCGGTGTTCTGGTCAAGAACGCGCAGGTCAGTTACATCCCTGGCACGCCGGGCACGATGGCCGATCCGGGACGGCCATACCTTCCAGCCTACACCAGCTACGAGACTGAGGTCGTTTGCCGGTTCCGCGCGGGGGCGGGATTGGTGCAGGGCCATTTCGTCGTGTGGGACGTGAACGTTCCGTCGAACGTGCCCGGCCAATCCGCAACCAAAGTTGGCCAGAGCATTGGATTCCTGCCGACCTATTACGACTCCGGGACGTACAGTTGCCTTCCAGAGACTGTGGCCACGTTCCATGAGGAACAGAGTTACATCCCGCCAACGCCCGCGGTGCCGGCCACAGAGGCGCAACTCACGCAAGACATGAATTTCGGCTGGAACGCCGGGGCAAGGTCGATTGCATCGTTCGGCATGAACGGGAGAGTTGTCATCGAGGCGCCGAACCCGCTTATTGGCGCTGTCGTTGGCCTGGCTTCCATCGATGAGACAAGCGGATACGCGAACATCACGCACGGTTTCTACTTCTCCGGTGGGGTGGCGTACATCATCGAGTCAGGTTCCATCGTCATGATGATAGACACCTACGGGTCGATGGATGAATTCGATATTCAACGCATCAATGGCGTCGTTACCTACTATTTCGGCGGATCACCGTTCTATGTCAGTGAAGTTTTGAGCGAGGGAGAAGTATTCCTCAAGGCCATGCTCTACAGCGGAAACGACTCGATCTCAGGCGTTTCGATTGGCGAGATTACCGTCTGCATCAGCGAGATGCGACCGATCGGCGCGCGACCGCCCGGTTATACGGAGTTGCTACCGCTTGTCACCAATGACGCGACGCGATTTGGCAAGTTCGAGCCGATCAAATCACTCGGCTATGCGGACCAAGCGGGGATTCCGGCGCTGCCGGCGCTGACATCCATAGGTTCCGACAGGGACTATGCCGAAGGCAAGACAGTTCTGCCTGCGCTGCGTTCGTCAGGTAGTTCATCTCTACTCGTCCCGAGTTACGCAATCGGCAATACGATCCTGCCGCTCATCACAGCGGCCGGGGTCGGCCTTGAGCATGATTCACTCGTGGTAGAGGTCGAAATGCTACCGCTTGTGTCAGGCGGGTCCGATCACAACCATAGCGAGGGGTTTACTTCGCTGCAGCCTCTGCTTTCAGCCGGGTACGCATGGCCTGAAGGTTACGCCTTCATGTACGAACAGCCGTTGATGTTCGACGCATACGCGACCCGGCAAGAGGGGATGATTGTTTTCTCCGACTCGTTCGAGGTTGCAACGCTGTTCGTCGGGACGCGCGAAACTATCGCCGAATTCGATACGTTGACAGAGGTCAGCGACTCGATCGAAACGTCGGCTGTACTCGGCGCGCGCATCGACACGATCCTCTATGTCTCGTTCTCCGATGGCACCGGACAGGTCGGTGACGACGCTGCGGTATGGGTCGTGAATCTTGCCACCCAGGCCTCGACTCGCTACGAGAACTTCGGGTTCAACTCGTTCGGGAAGTGGGAGGGTGCCTACTATGGCGCGAAGTCGGATGGCCTGTATCTGCTCGATGGCGATGACGACAACGGCACGCCGATCGATGCGATGATCGCCTTCGGCGTGCAGACCTTCGGCGACACGCTCTACAAGCGGGTTCCCACCGTCTATATCGGCGCCAGATCGAACGGGAAACTGCTCCTGCGTGTGAAAGACGCAGACCGGGAATACCTGTACGAGACACGGACATCCAGCCCGAAACTCGCCACCCAGCGGTTCGACATCGGGCGAGGCCTGCGCCTAAATGCGTTCGAGTTCGAGTTGTACAACCAGGACGGCGACGACTTCGAGCTGGCGACCATCGAATTCATTCCGCTGCTGACCAAGCGCAAGCAGTGAATGGGGCGCCCAGGCGATGCGCCCGCTGACCAAGATTCTGGAAGGCCCGAACGCGGAGCGTTACCTGCCCTACGCCAAGGGACGGCTCGACGATCTTGACCGGATTGGCGCACCGTTCCTGTCCGATGTGTCGTTCGTCGGGGACGCTGAGATTCAGGTCAAGCGGCTTGGCGATCACGACTACATCCGCATTGTCGTCGGGGGAATGGCGCTATTCACAAGAGGTTTCGTTGCGGAGCCGAACGACTTCAGATTCCTCGCTGGTGGGGATGGCGGGTTCCGCGACATCACTCGAAGTGGACGCGTGCTCGATTCCGAGTATTTCGGGGCGGGCTACTTCACCACCGTCCAATATACCGACATGTTCGGCGCGACAGACCACATCTCCGGCACGCTGTTCTGGTCGAAGAACGGGAAAGACCTTGGCTCTTGTTCGTTCTCGTGGGGACATTCGACGTTCCACAACAACAACGCAGGGGAATTCATCGTCCCTGTATCGCTCGGAATGATAGATGGGTTGCAAGGAAGTTGCGTCGCTGGAATCGCATCGACACGGTTCGACATGGCTTGGCTGAATCAGGCATCGCTTGCCATGCAGAGACCCATCGTCATGCTTCTCTACAGCGATCGGCGGACACGGCTGGTTGATGTTCCGATCATCGAGACTGACATCAACCGCCACTACAAGAATGCCGTCGTGGCTTCGAGGGACGCAGGAAAGTGGATCGTCACATTCTGCGAGCACAGGTCGGTAGGAGAAGACCCGGAACGCGAGACGAGAACACTCGTGGCGACGACGGATGATGCGGGCGCATCGTGGAATGTGCGCTATGAACCTGCAATGGAATCTGGCTGGTACGAACACTTCGACAGGGCGTCCGACTTCGGAAATGGAATATGGATCACAAGGAGCGGGGCGATACTCTGTAGCAGGACCGGGAAAATCCCGCATGCGCCTGATGCTCTGGTCTCTACGCCTTGGCTGCACACAACCAGGCTATTCAGGTCCGACAACGACGGGGCGTCGTTCGTTGAGACGAACATCCAGCAATTTTTCACTAGCCGGCGCCTCCGCATAGAGTCATTGGTGTGCTTGCGGAAGAACGTGCTGTTGATGAAATTGACCAACAGTTACTTGATCTCAGGAGGGTTCGTCGGACCGTGGAGCAATCGCAACAAGGTATGGTGGCTCCGGTCAATCGATGATGGGGTGACATGGGCAGTTCCGCCAATGGCTGGATTTCCTGCCGTCGGAGCCGAGATGGTCGGCGTCATGACAGTTACGGACTTCGGTGCGAGCAAATCTGTAGTCATTATTCCAGTGTGGGACGCAGGGGAAGGAGCGTACTACGAATACGCTTCCCACGATGATGGGAACACATGGAAGAAGCGCGTGAAGATCATAGGCGCGGAGCGTTTGTTCATCGTCCCGGAGATACCATCAGAGCCGCAGATGGAACAAGACAACTTCAGGACTCTCTACCTGACCAGATGGCGCGGCAAGGCAGCGCCATTGAACATCGTCACGCCATGGCAAACAGGTGAGGCGAAGAAACCGGAGCCGCAGACATGACCCAATCCGCCGACTCGATCAACGACATCATCTCGAACGCCATACAGTTGGCGAACGACAAGGCACAGCAGGCGAACCAGTATGCCGAGCAGGCTCTGACGGCCTCGACCGTCATCATCAACGCCACGCCGCAACTGGTGTCGCAGAACGTGAACGTCTCAGAGCCGAGGGTAGAGATTCCATTCCACGTTGCCGGCGCTGACAACACGCTGTACGAGACGTTGAAGACCCAACTCGTCGAACTGGCGACCTCGAAACTCGCCGACTTCTTCTCGACCTACTTCCCGAACACCTGCGCTTGGGACAACGCGATGGAATGGGTCTGCCAGATCATCAAGACGGGTGGAACCGGCATTCCGCCCGGTATCGAGGCGCAGATATGGGAGCGCGATCGAGCACGCATCCTTGCCGACGCTGACAGGGTACAGGCCGAGTCCGCCGACGATTGGGCCGCGAAGGGATACCCGCTTCCGCCCGGCGCGGCAGTGCATTCGCGCCTGACCATCGCCCGCGCGGCGCAGGACAAGATTGCGCAGTCGTCGCGCGACGCGGCAATCAAGCACATCGACATCATCGTCGAGAACATCCGGTTCGCCGTGCAGCAGGGCATCCAATTGCGGATTGCGTCGCTCAACGCCGCTGCGCAGTACATCGAGGCGATCATGCGCGGGCCGGCGCTGGCGGCGCAGATGGCGACATCGCAGGTCAATGCCCAGGCCGGGCTGATTTCAGCCGCTGCTTCCTTCTACAACGCCCGCATAAACCTCGCGCAGCTTGAGACGCAACTTGCGCAGTTCAACGCGAAGCAGACCAACGAATTCTCGCTGGCGGTTGTCAATTCGGCACCCGGTCTGGCTCAGGCAAGGGCACACGCGGCGCTCGGGGCCGCCACTGCGGCCGGTAATCAGGCTGCCGCCGCGCTGTCATCGATCAACGCAATCGGCAACATCGCCAGTATCGAGAACGTCTGACGCGGGTTTTGCCCACGGGAACGGGCCGGACGATGATGCTGCGAACCCCTTCAGGAGAGCGTCATGTACGACATTGCCAGATTCAAAGACGACATACTCAATAGCCGCACCGCGAGCCTGTTGTCGAATTCGGTTACCGACGTGCAGGACGCCTATCAGAAAGGTGGGGTCGGCCGCGCGGTCGGCAAGGCGATCGGCGCGAATGTCGGCGGGGCAATGCTGGTGCCGGCCGCAATCACCGACGACGTTCTCAACGCGGCATCGCCGGTCACGAACTTCGCTGGAGAAGTCGGGAAAGGGTTGCTCGGGATCGATGGGACTCCATCTTCGGCGCCAGCTGTAGCCACGCCCGCGGTTGCCGCACCGCCTACGGCGCTGGCTGCCGCTGCCGCGAAACTCCCCGCCGTGCCGGCTGTCCCGCAACCCACTGTTACGGCATCGCCCACCACTGCGCAGGGCGGATACGGCATGGCCCAAGGCGGCGTCATCGGCCAGCAGACATCCGTTTCGGGAATCACCAAGCTGACGGGCGGCGGCTTCAAGTCGCCGATGTTCACCGACGATCCGGCGCGCGCGATGGCGCAGTATCAGGGCGGAACCGTCAATACGATGCCAGCCGCAGCCATCGCTGGATCGGCAGGACCGACCCCGGCCGTTTCTGCCGCTCTCCAAGCGGCAGCCGCCCGCGGCGACTACCAGTCGATCGCCGACTACTACCAGCGCAACGGCGGCACATTCAACGGCGCAACGGCCGCGCAGGACCGCATTGCGGCGCTGGAGAAGACGATCACCGCGCCGAACGGGAATATGTCCATCGGCGACATGATCGCCGCCAAGGCCCGCAACAAACTCGCGCTCGGGCAGATCGCCGCGCTGCGGGAACAGCCCAGGCTGGATGCGCAGACCGCAGCGCAGACCGCGCAGGCGGCGGCGCAGACGCAGGGCATCCTCGCGGGTATCCCGCTGACGCAGGCCAAGACCCAATCCGAGGCGGCCGACGCAAAGATCAAGCAGCAGCATGCCGAGCTGACCAAGCAGCTCGCCGACACCGATCCGGCAGATACGGCCAAGAGCACGGAATTGCGCTCGCGGCTCAATCAGATTGTCGGGAAAACGTCAGATCAGCAGGACAAGTACATCTTGGCTGACGTGGATACCGGGCAAGTCGATGCGATGGGGCAACCGATATTCAAGAAGGTGCCGTTCAACCAGCGCACCGGCGAATATGCGGGCAAAGAGGCCGTGCAAGGCGACAGGAAGGCCAAGGCCGACGCGATCACGGCGCAGTATCAGGCCGGCAAGTTGTCGCGTGAAGAAGCAAGCGCCCAACTTGCGGCGCTGGGGTACAAGAAATGAAGCGGATCGACGAAATGCTCGATTCCAGACCGGTGGATTCCGGCGAGGAAACCATTGATTCCATGCTCGACAGGAACCGGCCGAAGAGCAGCCTCCTGCGTCGTGGAGCCGATTATCTCGTCACCGGACTCAAGGGAGCCGTTGGAGTGCCGGAGGCCGCAGTCGGGATCGCCGACATCCTCACCGGTGGTCAGGCCGGGAAGCTGGCAGAGGACATCGGTTTCCGGCCGAAAGAGGCCAAGTCGATCATCGACCAGTGGTACTCGCCCGAGCAGCAGGCGGCCAACAAGGCCGTTCAGGAGGCGCAGGGATTCGTCCCGACGCTGACCACCGCCCTGCAGAACCCCTCGACCATCGCGCATTCGGTCGTGGAGTCGGCGCCATCGATCCTCGCCGGCGGCGCGGTCGCACGCGGCGCGACCCTGATTCCGAAGGTGACGCCCGTCATCGCTTCGGCCATCGGCGAAGGCGCGGTCAGCGCCGGCCAGACTGCGGAGCAGATCAGGCAGGAGTCCCAAGGCGGCACGCTGACGCCAACTCAGGCGGCTATTGCGGCCGGCTCTGGCGCGCTGACCGGGGCGCTCACCGGTGCGGGCGGGGCGGTCGCCAAGAAACTCGGCATCTCCGACATCGACACGCTGGTTGCCGGCGGCAAGGCTGCGTCCGGATCGAGCAAGGGACTCGCGCGGCGCGCTGCCGAGGGGTTCGTTTCCGAGGGAATCCTCGAAGAACTACCGCAGAGCCTGCAGGAGCAAGCGGCGCAGAACATCGCCCAGGGCAAGCCATGGGACGAAGGTTTGGGCAATGCGGCGGCCATGGGCATGCTGGCCGGCGGCATCATGGGAGTCGGGGGGGGAGTCATTCGTGGCAAGCCCGCCGCCGCCGAGTCCCCGCCGACCCAGCCAGCGCCGACGATCGCCGACGTTCCCTTGCCAGAGATTCAGCGCGGCACGATGCTACCGAACGAGGGGCCGCAACTGCCGACGCCGAAGGTGCCCGGCAAGGATACTGGCGGCGCATTCCCCGATCTGTTCGAGACGCCGCCACCGGCAGGGCCGGAGATCGAATCCCAGCCCCAGCGCGGAGACTTCCCGCCACTCAACGTAGCCGGCCCGCAGCAGGATCGTCCGCTTCCAGAACTTCACGAAACCCCGGAAGAGGCCGCCAGGCTCGCGCAAGTTATCGCCAGGATGGACGCAGGCGGCCGGTCCTACGATCTGGAAACAGCCCAGCGGAACGCGCTTGTCGCGCGCGAGAAAGGCACCGACGTTCGCGTCGTACCGACCGAGAGCGGGAAGTTCACCTTATTGCCCGTCAGGTGGTTGTCCGAGGCGCGGCAGAACGCCTACGCCGATCTGCAGCCGGCCGCCAAAGAGAAGCGCCGGCCGGAACCGGCCGGCCCGCTCGCCCTTCCCGGCCCGGATACCCCACTGCCCGGCCAATTCATCGCCAACCCGGACGGCACGGTGCGGCAGGCGACGATTGGCGACCGCATGGATTCGGCTCTACGCGTCAAGCACGCTGAAGCCGAACAACAGGCCCGTCAGGCGGCGGCCGTTGAGAGTGGCCTGACCGCCGATGTTCAGCGCGCGATTGCCGCGCGGGCCAACACCGTGCATGCCGTCAATGTGCAGACCGGGCACACGGTCGAGATCGACAAGACGGCCGGTCCAATCTCGGCAGCAGCCGGCGCAGCGATCGAGGCGGGCGCCAGCCCAACCCACGCCACGCCGAAGACGATCCTGTCCAATCCAGAGATCACGCTCCCGCCGGCAACCGAGCAGGCAGGAAAAGACAGAAATCAGAAAAGCAATGCTTTAGCGATTTCTGTCTCGACGCCCGCAACCCAACCAACCCAGGCCAAGGAGAAGACCGATGCCAAGCAGCAGCAAGAAGCAGGAAAGGACGATGGCGGCAGCCGCCCACAATCCGGAGTTCGCCAAGAAGGTGGGAATCCCCCAGCAGGTGGCGCGCGAGTTCAATCGGGCGGACGCCAGCAAGGGGAAGGGGAAAAAGCCGCCGAAGAAGTGCTGAAACCCGAGTCGGGAGCGGAGCGCGCATACGACAAGGTGCGCGCTACCCTCCTGGCTACTCGGATGACCGCGCAGGGGTTGCCCTCGCGCGTTGTCCCGCACCCCACCCAGCCGGGCAAGTACGCGATCGAGCCGGGTGAAGAACCGAAAGAATCGCCACAGCCGGCGAGCAAGTCTGAAAGAAAACCGGAAAAAACTTTCAAACCCGAGCGCCGCAAGGACGCCAGCCAGCGCAAGACGGTCGATCAAATGTCGCCCGAGGACATGCGCAGGGAGTTGCTCACCAATCACCTGACCGGGATCGCAAACAAGCGCGCCTACGACGAGTCGAAGAAGCTGCCCGTTCAAGTCTCGATCGATGCTGACTCGCTCAAGTGGGTGAACGACACGCTTGGTCACGCATCTGGTGACGAAATGCTCAGAGCGATTGCGCAAGCACTCGCCGCAGAAACACCGAACGCATACCATGTCAGTGGCGACGAATTCATCGTTCAGGCGCTCAACGTGGCCGGCGCCGAACTCGTCATGAAGCGGGCGGCGGACCGCCTCACCCGCGCCAAGGTATCCGTCTCGAAGCCGGATGGCACAGAGATCACCCTCAATGGATTGGGATTCAGCTATGGAACAGGATCAACCCTCGAAGAAGCGGAAACCGGACTCCAATCCCACAAAGCCGCCCGTACACAAAGCGGCGAGCGCGCTGCCCGAGGGGAAAACCCTCCAGGAGCGGTGTTCCGAACTCGGGATCGGCAAGGGCTGGAAGATCACCAAGATCACCCTGCCGGACAGGTAACCCCCCCGGAGAAGCTCACCGCTGTTCCGGAGAAGGTCGCCAACCCCCCGGAAACGTCCGCCAACCCCCCGGAAAAGCTCACCGCTGCCCCGCGAAAGCCCGGAAATGTTCCGGGACTCCCAGGACGTGCGAAGGCACTGCGCGACCTTGGCGTGCAACCGGAGCAGATCAAGCAGGCGGTCGACGAGGCCCGAGCCGGCGATCTGACCCTGCTCGAAGACTTGGAGCGGATCAACGCGCCGACAGCCCTGCGCAACGCAGAGGGCATGTCGGAGGACCAAGCATTACAGGCGCTGCAGGACGGCGAAAGGTTGTCGCGCTACGGCGATACGACGTGGATCGAGGAAATCAAGAGCGCGAAGGTTCAGACCTATGTTGTGAAGACCAAGTCCGAATCAGGAGGCATTACCACCATCGGGCCAGTCGGGCCTGACAAGCAGTGGGGATGGGGACGCCTCGATGCGGCGCAGCGCGCGATTCAGGGGTGGGTATTTGCGGCCAAGCCGGCTCCCGAGGACACCCAAGCTGCGCAGGACGATGGCCTCGACGCCATGTTCGACCAGATCGTCACGGAAACGGAACCAACTGCCAAACCCAATCCGCCACCCGCGAAGAAACCAGAAACCAAGAAGCCGGTAACGCCTCAGATAGCAGCTCCGACAGGGAGCACGCCGCTTGGCGTGAAGCCGGCCGCTCCGTCGCCGCGTGCTGCCAGCGACTCGGCCAAGAGCGCCGCCAAGAACGCTGGGGCAGGCCTGGCCGACGTTGCCAAGGCGCTCAACGCCCTGTTCAAGCCCAAGCCGGGCCAAATGAACATGGGACTCGGGTTCGACGAGGACACCTACGCCCAGGCCAAGCCGATCTTCCTGTCAGGGATCGCTCACTTCCGCGACGCCGCCAGCGACATCGGCGACATGATGCGCGCGCTGGTCAATGCCATGCGTACCCAATTCGGCATGGACACGGCGACGATAAATGTCATGAAACCCTACGTTTTGCGCTTTATCCGCGACGTGCGCGATGGTAGGATCATCCAAGATGATTATGCACCACCCAAGGAGGGCGCGACCAATGGACCCGAGAGCAATGCCGGACAGCAACCGGGAAATGTCGACGTTCGTCAGTTGGGTGAAGAAGGAGCACAAGAGGCTGGAGGATCAGGGCGAGGACTACATAATCCCGCTGCGGCAGCGAATCCTCAAGGGATGGGAAGTGAAACAGCCGCAAATGCTGGCCCGGCTCAACAAGGCGGGGGTGGCGCAGAAACTGGCGGACGTTCTGCAGGCCCGGATGTGGCAGGCGGCGCAGGAGTACCTCGACTCGGGGATGCCGCTGTCGGACGCGAGGGAGCAGGCGGAACGGGAGTGGCTGTGGATGGAACCCGAAGAAGCTTCGGGAACTACCACATAGCCGACCCCAAGGCGATATTCGGCGGCGGGCCGAAGGCGCGATTCAACAAGAACCGCGCGGCAATCGAAGCGTTCCGCGAAATCACTGAAGAAGGCAAGACCCCGACGCAGGCCGACCGCGACGCGATGGCGTCCTACACCGGCTGGGGTTCGTTCGGACAGGAACTATTCCAAGGCAATTGGACCTATCCACGCCCGGCCAGCGGGTGGGAAAAGGAAGATGCCTGGCTGCGCGAACATCTCGGGAAGGACGAATGGGAGAGCGCCCAACGCTCGATCCTCAACGCCCACTACACCGACCCGCCTACCGTTCAGGCCATTTGGGACATGGTTTCGGCCATGGGTTTCACGGGCGGACGCATCCTCGAACCGTCGATCGGCATCGGCAATTTCTTCGGCCTGATGCCCCGCGACATCATGGCGCGCAGTCAGCTCGCCGGCATCGAACTGGACACGCTGACCGGCGGCATGGCGAAGCTGCTCTACCCCGAGGCCAATATCCAAATCAAGGGCTACCAGGACTCCAAGACGGCGGACGGCTTCTATGACTTGATCGTCGGGAACTGGCCGTTCGCCAAAGACACCTCCTTTGTCGATCGCCGCTACAAGAACCTGTCGCCGAGCCTGCACGACTACTTTTTCCTGAAGGCGCTGGATCAGGTCCGCGCTGGCGGTCTCGTCGTCGGTATCACCAGCAATGGCACGATGGACAAGGTTGGCACGTCGACGCGCCTCGAACTGGCGAAAAAGGCCGATCTTGTGGCGGCATTCAGGTTGCCAACTGGCGCGTTCCAGGAATACGCCGGCACGAAGGTTGTCACGGACATCATCATCCTCAAGAAGCGCGACAAGCCAAATCTCTCCGCGGGTATGGAACCTTGGATAGTCAGCGAGCCGCGACCAACGGCAGATGGCGAGCCAATCCGCGTCAACAAGTATTGGACGGACCACCCTGACCACGTGCTTGGCGACATGACTTGGGGACACGGGACAACTACCGGCAGGCCGGGCATGATCGTCAATAGGCTGCCGGATTTCCCGCAGAAGTTGGCTGACCTTCACAAGAAACTGCCAGCCGACACGTTCTCGCCGGTTCCGCCCAGCAAGAAGATCAACTACGTCACGAACAACACCAAGGACAGGCAGCAGAGCGTTACGGTCGACAAGGGCGCATTGATGGTTGTGCAGGGGGAATACCTCGCCCAATTGCATGAAATTGACGAATACCGTCTCAAGGACGCGAAGAAGACAGCCAAGCGTGAAGCACAAATACGTGCGCTGGTGGAGATGCGCCGCGACTACGGTCGCCTGATCGACGCAGAGCGCGCCGGCAGCGCCGAGACCGAGACTCTTCGCAAGGCGCTCAACTCGTCCTACCAGTCGTTCGTCAAGCAGCACGGGAATGTGAATGGGTCCGAAGGCCTCAAGGTGTTGTTCAAGGTTGGCGACCCGTTCTATGCCTCGCTTTCTGCGCTCGAAATCAAACGGGACGGAAAGTTCTCACCGGCTGCCATCCTGACGCGGCCGACTATGCGGGCCAAGGCCGCGCTCACCAATCCGTCAGTGCGCGATGCGTTCGTGCTCGCGCGCAATGAATCTCTGAACGTCGGACCATCCAGAATCGCCGCCCTGGCCGGGAAGCCTGAAGAAGCGGTAATTCGGGAACTGACAGAGGCGGGCGCATTGTTCCGCACGCCGGACGGTACGTATGCCGTCTCCGACGTGTATCTGTCTGGCAACGTGCGCCGCAAACTTCAAGAGGCCAAGGAAGCCCAGCAGCAGGGGCAAGACATGGCGCGGAACATCGCCGCACTGGAGAAGGTAATCCCGCCGACGATTCCCTACTACAAGATCGAGGCCAAACTAGGGGCGCCGTGGATTTCTCCATCGCAGTATGAGGAATTCATCCATGGGCTGCTCAACCTGACAAACGACCGGGAAAGAGCCGCCGTCAAGGTGACATTCCGCCTTGGCTCATGGAACGTCGAAATCGACGACAGGAGCATCCTGAGCAAGCCCGAGGCGCAAACCGTGCACGGCGTGCCGTTCTACCCCTTCAACAAACTGGTGAAGGCGGCAATGAACAATACCGCTATCACCATCAGGGTAAAGGACGAGGACGGTAATCTAGTCGTCAGCGATACGCTTACCGAGAAGGCGAACATTGCAAAAGCGGCACTGCGGGACAAGTTCTCCGGCTGGATTTGGGGCGAGACCGATCGCCGCCTCAAAGCCGAACGGGACTATAACGAGACGATGAACGCCATCGCCGATACCAAGTTCGACGGCTCATTCCTGACATTGGAGGGCATGGCACTGCAGAGGGGGAACGACCCGTTGAACTTGCGATCGCACCAGGTCAATGCAACGTGGCGCGGCCTTGTCAATCGTATGGGCATTTATGCCCATGAAGTCGGGACGGGGAAGACATACACCATGGGAGCACTGGCGGTTGAATCCCGCCGGTATGGTATCGCCAAGAAGCCGCTCTTGTTCGCGCATAACGCCAACTCCAGCACGGTGGCGCGGGAAATCAGCGAAATGTACCCAGCAGCCAAAGTGCTCTACGTCGACAACCTAGATGCCAATCGTATTGACGTCACGATGCGGCAGATAGCCAATGATGATTGGGACGTGGTAGTGGTGCCTCATTCCCTGATAGAGCGACTGGCTCTGTCAGAGAACACGATGCGGGAGATTGCGGCCGATGAAATAGCGGGCCTCGAAGAAGCAGCTATTGAGGCGGCATTGGCCGATAACGTGACCCTTAGCGTTGCCGACATGGATGACGAAAAGGCGATGAATAAGAAGCGCAGCCCGACCGCTAAGGAACTGGTCAAGGCGCGCAACAACATCCTGAAGAATATCGCCGAGATGGCGCAAAGATCGTCCAAGGAGGGCGCCGTTCCGTTCGAGGAACTAGGCGTGGACATGATTCTTGTCGATGAAGTGCACGAATTCAAGAAGCCGCCACTCGTCACCCGCATGAAGATGAAGGGACTCAATACAGGAACGTCCAATCAATCGATCGCGCTGCGTTTCCTGACAGATCACGTGAAGCGGCTCAACGGTGGGACAGGTGTGCATGTCTTCACCGGAACGCCCATCACCAATACGTTGGGAGAAATCTACAACCTGCAGCGGTATGTCGCCGACGCGCAGATGGCGCGGGACGGAATCAAGGATTGGGATTCGTGGTTCAACACGTTCGCTGATTCCGTCACCGACGTTGAACTTACCTCGACCGGGGACTATGAACCCGTCACTCGACTCGCGGCTTTCGTCAACACCGCTGACCTGCGGCGCATGATCGGCAGTTACACGGACATCGTATTTGCCGACGAGATGCCAGAATTCAAGCCGCGTGAGACCGCCAGCGGCAAGACGCTCGCCGACAAGACGCTCACCGACGAGGAACGCAATCAACTTGTTGCTGGCCGTTCCGAGAACCCTGTCGGAAGACCGTACAAGAAGACCGTCAATGACGTTGGGCAAATGTCGCCTGAGCAGGAGGCCATGCTCCAGATGCTGGCGGAGCGCGCTGCCAGATTCAAGAACGCCGGCAAGCGAGACAGACGCCAGATGAGCCTTGCTGGCAACTGGTCTATCCCTATCGTGGTTGAAACCGATGCCGCGAAGGCAGGCCTCGACCCGCGGCTGTTCGACATGTCGGCGCCGGATCACCCAAATCTGAAGATTAACCGCGCGGCGAAGAACATCCTGCACCACTACGCCGAGCACCCGCTCTCGACCCAGGCTGTATTCGTCGAGAAGGGTTTCAACTCAAGAGCCGAGCGAACGGTTCGTGACGCATCCGGTAACGCCATGAGAGGTCCGGACAGGAAGAACGTCACAGTCGTTGAGGACACATTCAACCTTGTCCAAGCATTGATCGAGAAACTTGTTGCCGGCGGGATACCGGAGAAGCAGATTGCAGTGGTCAGCGGGAAGACAACGAGGGAACGCCGCAAGCAGATCGCCGACGCGATGAACAGGTCCGAAATACGGGTTGTCATCGGCAATACGCAAACGCTTGGCGTCGGAGTGAATATGCAATCCGAACTGAGGGCGATGCACCACCTTGACGCCCCTTGGATGCCTGGCGAGCTGGAGCAGCGCAACGGACGCGGCTGGAGGCAGGGAAACCATTGGAATACTGTTCTCGAATACCGCTACATCACAGACAGGATTGATGGCAGGCGCTGGCAAGTGCTGGCAGTGAAGGATCGATTCACGAAGGATTTCCTGCACGCTGATGCCGATACTCGGGTCATCGAGGGCGATGCGACAAGCATGGACGACGATGAAGGGGCGGGAATTATTGCGACCCTCTCTGAAGCCGCTGGTGACCCCAGGTTGCTGCTGCGACACAAGCTCCGCATCGATGTGGAACGCTTGGAAAACCGCAAGCGGATGCACGACTACGCCAAGCGGGATGCGGCCAATCGAATAGGTGGCGTCACGAAG
>Ga0116190_1001703_pt1 | contig 18564 bp, 23 predicted proteins | sample AD_JPNTR4_MetaG_FD_89808 | JGI IMG/M metagenome (GOLD analysis project Ga0116190, IMG submission 89808) | Active sludge microbial communities of municipal wastewater-treating anaerobic digesters from Japan - AD_JPNTR4_MetaG | ecosystem: Engineered > Bioreactor > Anaerobic > Digestate | place...
ATAAATGTTTCCGCCACCTATTACAATGCCTATCTCTACCCCGAGTTCTTTTATGCCCTTGATTTGAAACGCAATATCCCTTACGGTTTCCGGGTCAATGCCGTGGTCCTCTTTTCCTATTAGTGCCTCGCCGCTAAGTTTTAGAAGAATCCTGTTAAATCGCATATTATTCTGCTGCTGTTTCTCCGAGTTGAAAACGCACAAAACGCTTTATGATGACATTTTCACCAATTTTTACGACAAGGTCCTCCAGCAGCCCCTTAATTGTTATATCGGGGTTTTTAATAAATGGCTGTTCCATCAGACAGACTTCCTGGTAAAACTTTTCCATCTTTCCTTCCGCTATTTTGTCAATAATCTTTTCTGGTTTTCCTGAATCAAGCGCCTGTCTTTTGTATAAGTCCTTTTCCTTTGCCTTTACGTCCTCGGGAATGTCCTCCCTTTTGACATACAGAGGAGTTGCCGCAGTAACCTGCATAGCAACATCTTTTGCAAATTCCTGAAAATCCTTGGAATTTGCGGCAAAATCTGTTTCGCAATTCACCTCAACCATTACACCAACCTTGCCTCCGGTGTGTATATATGATGCAATTACACCTTCGGATGCTGCCCTGCCCGATCTTTTTTGTAATTTGGCAAGACCTTTTTCTCTCAAGTATTCAACAGCCTTTTCCATGTCGCCATTGGCATGTTTTAATGCCTCTTTGCAATCCATCAGGCCAACGCCTGTTTTTTCTCTTAATTTTTTTACAAGTTCTGCTGATATATCCATCAATCCTCCTTTAATTAACCCATAACCCATAGAAAAATGGTCGTCATACACCCTGTAATCTTTTGTAAGGCCGCCAATCCTTTTGCGATGGGCAATGAGTCGATTTTAACAGTTTAATGTTTTGTTGATTTACTGTTCGTAAAATTCCTCATATTTTTCTTCGAGCAGGCTTTCATCGACAAAAGGCTTGGGTTCCTCAGCGGGTTCCTCGTCCTTCCCTTGGAATTCCTCAACATACAGTTCCTTGCCTTCGAGAACTGCATCGGCAATTTTCATTGTTATAAGTTTGATTGCCCTGATAGCATCGTCATTTCCTGGTATTATGTAATCTATGTCGTCGGGGTCACAGTTTGTGTCTACAATGCCTACGGTGGGGATGCCGAGTTTTTTTGCCTCTTTCACCGCTATATATTCCTTCTTGGGATCAACAATAAAGATTGCGCCAGGCAAACGGTCCATATCCTTAATGCCGCCTATATTTTTTTCGAGTTTTGCAATCTCCTTTTCTATCCCGATAGCCTCCTTTTTTGGGAGCACCTTAAATACATCGCTTTCTTTTAATTCCTCATATTTGCGGAATCTTTCTATGGTTTTCTCGATTGTCTGGAAGTTTGTCATTGTGCCGCCAAGCCACCTTACATTCACATAAAATGCGCCACACCTTGTTGCCTCTTCGCGGATAGCCTCCTGGGCCTGTTTTTTTGTACCTACAAATAGGATGTATTCGTTTCTCGACGCAACCTCTCTTACAAAATTGAAAGCCTCTTTAAACATTTTTAATGTTCTTTGCAGGTCAATGATGTATATGCCGTTGCGAGCACCGAATATGTAAGGCTTCATCTTTGGATTCCATCTTTTTGTCTGGTGTCCGAAATGTACGCCTGCTTCGAGTAATTGTTTAATGGTTAGGTTAGACATTGATCCTCCTGGTTTTTTTATCTTCCGCTCATTCGCATTTCAACAACAGACAGATGTCTGCACCTTGTTGTTGATTGAATGGCGTGCAAATTAAACTGCGTGGTATAAATACCATATGATTTCAAATATTTCAAGAAAATTTGAGGGTTGTTTTTTTATTAGCTCGGCGATTCATGTTTATAGTGTTGTTAGATGTGATTTATATCATCTTTGTCCTCGCCACCCTTTATCCTTTTCTCGAGGTATTCTCTCGCAATGTCTTTGCCTCCAAGACCGATGGCAATTGCTGCTGCAAGCACAAGCCCGCCGAAAATAATTATGAATGCTGCAACTACGGTGTCCTTTCCCACACCAAGTTGTTCGAGAGCCATGGTTGCAGCGAGCAAGAATACTGCGAACCTGGTAAATTTTCCAATAAGACCGGAGCTTTTAACCCCTGCGTTCACCGATGCAATAAGGATTGCCCTTGCAAAAAAACCGCTTAAAATATAGCCGAGCACAAGAATAAATGCTGCAACAAGGATGTTTGGAAGATACATAAAAAGCTTCTCGATAAGGTGCTCGACGGTGGGAATTTTCAGGTTCTGCATTGCTATGATGATAAATGTGAATACAATAATCCACTCAACAATTTTAGATATAAGCACGGAAAGGGGTTCCTTTACCCCTCCTTTCGAGAGAACCTCAAAAATACCAAAACGTTCAGCAAATCGGTCAACCTTGACTGCCTTCAAGATGCGCGATATCACTATTTTTAACAGATAGGCAACAACAACCCCAGCGATGAGTATAACAATAGACGTGAGCAGGTTTGGAAGAAAAACAAGCATATTTTCATAGCATTTTTGAAGCGGCTCTATAAATATTCTTTGAACGATGTTCATGGCTGTTCTCCTCTTACGACCAACCTTGAAGCAGGTTGCCTTTCAATGCCTCGAAGGTTAAGCAAAGTTTTTCAATTCTTTCCTCAACTTCTTGTCCGTTGCTCTCCATGTTTTCGATTATAAACGAGGCGGTTCTTCCAAGATAGAGTGGTGTTATCGATTTTATAAGATGTTCCTTGTTCATCACCTTTTTGTGTGCAGCGAGCGCAAAGCTGTATACTATCTCTGCCCATACATCGTCCGGCAGCCTTAAGCCATCGATAGATTTCGTTGAAAGCTCGCCAAGCAAATGTGTAATGTTTTCCGAAAGGATACTTGCCCACATTGAGCTAAGCTCTTTCACGCCGATTCGGAATTTGTCCGCCATTCGCTCAATATTTATACTTACCGGTTCCAGTCCCACATCATAAAAAAAACCGAATACAGGAATATCTTCACTTTTTTCGATATCTTTCCATATCTGGTAATACTCTTCCATGAGATCAAAGGTTGAGCCTACGACCTGATAAAGCATGGCGCTCAAGTCTGCGCCAGGGTCTTTTGGGTCGTGTATCTTCGCGCCAAGATAGGACTGGCAAATCTTGTAATTGTTTGCAACCGCGGTTACCGTCATCCATATGTCTATGCCGTAGCGTGCCACATCTGTTTTCCATACATCTTTTGTCAAGAAAAACTGTGATAATTTCCCTGAGAAGCCAAAATCTCCCCCTATTGGTTGCCTGACCCTTTTTCCATAAAGTGCCCGCGTTAATGGGTAAACGATGCTGTTTGTAATAGTGCCGTCATATTTGTGCCTCTGGTATAGCGGGGCAACGTAATCAAAGTCTTTATATAGCACGGGTTTTATGAGCAATTCTATCCACTCAGGCGTTATGCTGCGCAGGTCTGAATCAACAACGGCACATGCCCTTGCATCAAGGGATGTGGCAATTTCAAATATAGTCTTGAATGCACTGCCCTTTCCAGGAATTCCATGATAGGGGGTTGCAATCTTGAAGAAGGTTTCCCTGTTGTGCGTAAGCAGTATGGATGCAAAATCATCTACGGTTGTGCTTTGAACCACTTCCATTGTTCCGTCTGTTGAACCTCCGTCAGAATTTACAAGCACAGCCCTTTTGTCAGGAAAATACTTTGCAATGCCGGCCTGCACCGCACGCACCACATGACCTATTGTCCGAGCATTGTTGTAACTTGGTATGCCGATAACGATATCTGTTTTTCCTATTGTTTTTGTTTTGGCGTACAACTCATTATCAATATTAAGCGTTTGCATGGTTATACCAAATGATCATTCCTACCCCTTTTTGCCTCGGGCAACTTGTTATGGACGAACCCTTTCAGTCGCCCTTTGCTTCTGAAGAATTAAGTTTCTCGATACAGGTATCGTATTCAGTAGAAACACCTTCCACATCAGGCTGGTGCCATTTCATAGATTTATCTTTCCCAGATTATTTATTATCCTCTTCTACAGCCTCTTGAATCCTGTCGAGTATATCAGGTATCGCCGCTGTTACCCTGTCCCAACTTGCAATGAGCGGGACGCCAAGCGGGTCTTTCATAATCAACTCTGCCGCCCTTTTTATGCCTTTTGTAAAGGTGTCAACGGCGAGGCTTTCCTCGTGCCTGTCAAAAAACAGACTGTTAATAGAGGCATCGTCTTCATATCTTTTTAGCATATCTTGGGCTGTCCTTGCGTAAGTGGCGACAAGTGTTTTAAAGAATCCGTCTGAAAAAACAATTCCTTCAGACGCCAATGTCCTGAAAATAGATTTACAAATATCAATACACATCTTGTGCAGACCCTTTGTAGCATCTTCAGCGGACAGAGATTGGTGCTTGTGTTCATAATTGTCTGCTATGTCGACCTGGCATACCCTGTTCATCGATGTGTTTCTGTAAACCTCCGCAAGGGTGCCCACCTCAAGCCCCCAGTCTCCCGGGATTTTGTTTATTCTCGCAAGGTTGATGTCCATTGAAAATTCACCGGCGAGGATATACCTGAAGCTGTCAAAAAACACAAGGAGCGGATGAAATCCTATTATCTTTTCAAGTGCCCTTACAAGCGGTGTAACAAGGAGTCTTGTGGCCCTGCCGTGCATCTTGTCAGTAACCCTTGTATAGAAGCCCTTGCAGAAACTGTAATCAAGACTGGGATTTGTAACTGGATAACAGAGTCGGGCAAGCATGTCTTTATTATAAGTGATGATATCACAATCGTGGAGCGCTATGGCATTGAATTCATACCGTGACAAAATATAACCGTAAGACATCCATACAGATCTGCCTTTTCCCTCTAATCCTGTTGGAAGGTTTTCAGACTCGATCGCCTTGTATATCTTCCTGATTCTCTTTCCGTTGTTCCATATCAGACGGGTTTTTTGAGGGAGTATTGAAAAATAGTTTTTTGCTGCAACGAACTCTTTTTCAGAGGCGGGCCCCAGAGTTATGACAACTTCCTTTATATATTGTACTTTCTGTAGCTCTTCAAGTATATTTTTGAGGGCTTCACCTTCGAGTTCACGGAAAAGGGATGGCAATACAAGCGCGATCGGTCTTTCCGAGGCGTATCGGACGAGCTTCTTTTCTATGATATCTACGTTTTCTCTCCCTAAGCGATGCAATGTAGCGACAGTGCCAGTTTGATAAAAGTCGGACATACAATGCCTCCTTGAAATGAATGACATAATATCCTGTTAGTGTGCAGATTACTGTTACCCACATTACATTACGCATATTTTTATATGGTTTGGGATTTTATGAAAGATCTGTCGATCATATGTTTTAAAGGGCTTATTGATACGTAAGCACCTATAGAGATAAGCCTATATCCAGGTTGAAGCCTTTCTTGCGGCCCATGCAAAAGGTATTGCATTTGTAAAGCATTTTACATTCGGTTAGACAATAAAATAATATAAACAAAGACAACATGAAAAACACCATTATATTTACCGATCTGGATGGCACGCTGCTTGATGACAATTATTCGTTTTTGGCAGCGCTTCCTGCCCTGAGGCTTATAAAAGAGAATCAGATTCCACTGGTTTTTTGTTCAAGCAAGACAAGAAGTGAGATAGAATACTACAGGCGCCAGATGAACAATTATGATCCATTTGTTTCAGAAAACGGTGGGGGCATATTTATACCGAAGGGCTATTTCAACGATGTTGCAATAAATACACTCGGGAAAACGGACTTTTTGGATGATTATGTTTTTTTACGACTCGGGACTTCTTATCTGCGGTTGAGAAATGCATTAAATGAATTACGCACAAAGGGCTTTTCAGTAAAAGGGTTTGGAGACATGACCATCGAAGATGTTGCCCAAACCATGGGGCTGGACGTACAACAGGCCACAATGTCGAAAAACAGGGATTTCGATGAACCATTTTTTTTCTATGGCAATACGCATGACAAAGAAGCGCTCTTTGATGAAATACACAAAATGGGACTAAAAAAGACCGAAGGGAAGATTTACCATCTGCTTGGGGACAACGATAAAGGAAAGGCAGTTTCTATCTTGACAGGGTTATACCGCAAAAAATATGAAGAGGTTTTCACGGTTGCCATTGGTGATGGGTTAAATGACGTCCCTATGTTTGAACAAGTAGAGTCATGTTTCATTGTTGAGAAAGCCGGAGGTGGACACGATGTACGCATAAACCTTCCAAACCTCATAAAAGCCCAAGGAATAGGTCCGCATGGCTTTAACAGCACAATCCAACATCTTTTTTCCCCGTTTATCAATAATTCATATGCAAAATAACAGGTTTAGTGTTTTATAGTATCTGTCACATAAATAACGATGTTGGGAAACACTAAAATAAGAATGATTGTTATTAGATTGCACAGAATAAAGGGGATGGCAGCTTTGTATATGTCCGGCATTGAAATATCATCGGGTGCGATGCCTTTAAATACAAAAAGCAGAAGGCCGAAGGGCGGGGATGTAAACCCAATGTCCATTGCAATAAGCATGATTATTCCGAACCACACCGGATTAATCTGATACTGATGAATCAGAGGCATAAAAAGGGGCAGTGTTATCATCATCATGGCTATCTGATCCATGAAACATCCAAGAATCAGCATTATGATTATCGTTAAAATAATTAACGTTGTTTTTGAAATCGAAAGGGAAGACATGAACAAGGTCATGCCGTTTCCTGCACCTGTAAAAGAGATTATTTGACCGAAGCCAACGGAGCCGGCAATAATGAGAAATATCATACAACTAATTTTTGTAGTGACCTCCAATGATTTCTTTAAGATTGCCAAATTCAGCTTTTTATAAAAGGCTGATAACACAAGCGATCCAAGACATCCCAGTGCCGCGCATTCTGTAGGTGTCGCCGCACCAAAATAGATAGGGGCGATGACAAGTATGACAACGGAAAAAAGAGGTAAGACAAACAAGAAAAATTCTTTCAGGATAGTGGTTTTGCTATGTTTTTGTGATTCGTATGCGGGGGCAAGAGATGGCTGAATCAATGCCCTTGTTATTATGTACAACGTATATAGAGATGCCATGATAAGTCCGGGCAATATGCTCCCCACAAGTATGCCCGCAACGGAGATGTGGGCAACAGAGCCAAGCACTACGGCAAGTGCGCTTGGAGGTATCATCATGGCAAGACCCCCTGAACCGATGATTGGGCCTATAATAAATGGCTTTCCATATCCCTTTTTCTTCATTTCCGGGATCAGTATTGAACCGAGCAATGCGGTATTGCTTATTGCCGAACCTGTAAGCCCGGAAAAAAACGTCGAGGCAGCAACAGAAAGTATACTCAATCTGCCCGGTATCTTCCCAAAAAACTTATCTATGACATTTAAGGCTTTGAAGGCGATGCCTGATTGAAAGATGATCTCTCCCATAAGGATGAAAAGAGGGATGGGGGTGATTGTAAAGTTGGAGAGTGCACTGTAAATGCTCAAAGAGAGTTGCTTAACACCTTGAACGCCACCCATGAAAATAAACGAACCAATAACGTTTATAAACAGAAAAGAAAATGAAACAGGTACCCCAATAAAAATGAGGATGGAAAAACTGATGAAAAAAAACAGGAGAATTGACCACCATTCTATCATTTGTTTTCGCTATCCGCTGAAAATATTTTGACAACAAATTCAATGAACATAAAAAAAGAACCTATTGGCAAAGGCATCAGTATTATCCATTTTTGTATCTCAAGCGCCTTGATGACGGGAGTTTTAAGATTGAACTGCTCATAAACTGTCCACCCGGAGAAAAAAGATATCAATAAAACCGTCAGCGCACCTATAACGCTTGACAGGCAATATAGGATTTTTCTCTTGTCACTGCCTATATTGTTTAAGAGAACGTCGAGCCTAACATGCCCATCTTTTCTTAAAACCCATGCAGCGCCCAAAAAGGTTATATAGACCTGAAGGTATTCAGAAATCTCCACAGTCCACATTAGCGGTTTGTTCAAGATTTGCCGCATTGCTACCTCGGTGCATATGGAAAACATGATAAAGAGGATTAAAAAGCCGGAAACCATTGCCATTTTGCTGATAATACAGTTCAATAGTCTTGACATATTTACCATGGTTGCAAATAAATCATTTTTTAAAAAGTTGTTTGATCCTTAAGGCGTTTGAAGGGCTTTTCACACTTATTCTATCCCAAGCAGCTTTGTCAGCATTTTTCAGATAATATTCCTCTTCCTCGCCGGAAAAATTTATTACACCTATGCCTCTATTTTTTAAAAATACCTTTTCATCATTTGCCATCTGTTGCGATAATTCATAGCTATGCCTTTCTGTTTTTTCAATAACGCTATGGAACAATCTTTTTGCATTACTGTCGAGCCTATTCCATGTTTTGAGGTTTATGAGGATACACACATCGGTTTGGTAAAAACCCGGATATACAACATATTTAATGACTTCATGCCAGCCAAGGTCAGTTACGCCAATCGATGGCCAACCGAAACCATCGACCACCCCTCTTTCAAGGGCTATATATAATTCGCCCGGGGCCAGTGTGACCGCTGTCCCGCCCAGTGCCCTTACAAAGGGCTCATAGATTGGGGTTACCCTTATCTTGAGCCCCTTAAAGTCGGGTTTCTTAATATGTTTTTTAAGGTAAAAATGATATCTGGTCCCGCCGGTAATCTTTCCAAGGTAATATATACCGAGTTTATCACTTATAAGACCCTGATAAAATTGATAGATTCCTTTGTCCCTTTCTTCCCAGGGTAAATAAGGCGAAAGTTTCATTGTATCTGCCTCGGGAAGTTGTGGAACAAAATATGCGCCAGGAAGCAAGGCAACATCAACAACACCATTTTTTAGAGCCTCGATCTGCTCAAAGGGCGGTATAGACTCAGGTCCACCAACGAATTGAAACGTAATCGTTCTATCCGATTCTTTTTCAATCATGTCTGTAAATATTTCAAAATTTTTTGACCACACGCTGTTCTTTGTTGTGAATGTAATTGTTTTCAGGGATATGGCAGCAGTTTCATTGCAGAATGCAACCAAAACCAGAAACATACACACAAATATATATAGACAACGAATCATTTTCTCGCGCTTTATGTGGGTTCTTCCATCAATGAAGACAGCTTGTCTTTGTTTATAATCATGATCTTTTGTCGCCCTTTGGATATTAGGTTCAATTTTTCAAGATAATTTAAAACATTTGTGACGGTCACCCTTGACAGACCTGTCAGGCTTGCCAGGTCTTCGTGTGTCAACCTCTTCTCTATTACAATACCGTCTTTTGTAGAAAATCCAACTTCGTCAAGAAGCTTAAGGATGATATGGACAACCCTTTTTTGGGCATCAAGAAAAGTCAGGTCTTCAACCTGCAACCCGAGTAGTCGCAATTTTCTGATTATTGAGGTTATTATAAGGAATGAAATGCGAGGATGTTTTTGTATAAGCGTTTCTGCGTCTTCAATTTTAATACAGCAAACCCTCGATGTAAGCATTGCTGTTGCCGTGGCAAAATATGGATATCGGTCAAAGGCTGCGCTTTCACCGAAAAACGTATTATTTTCTTGGATGGCAAGGATCTTTTCAGATCCATCCTCCTTAAATATGCTAACCTTTACCTTACCGTCTTTGAGAAAATAAAAATATTTACTTGGTTCACCCTGAAGATAGATTATTTCGCCTGGATTATAATTTTTTGTAGCCGATGTTGAAAGCAGAAGCATTAATTCCTCAGAAAAACCGCCTACATTATCAACTACATAAGGAGAATCTGGAAAATATTCTGCCATAAACACCCGCCTTTTCTTTAAAAATAGCATTAATGTAACGTATTTTACAGAAAAAAAGAACGTGAGCTTATAATATGGCTTAAAGAGGATGCAACCAATCATTACTTTTGAAATAATAATGACCGTGGTCGTAATCATTGCGGCATTTGGAATTATCGCCGTATTTGTTGCTGGGACAATTAATAAAGGCAGAAAAAAAGATAAAAAGATTATGAAAAGAGAAGGGCAAAACGCATCATAGAGCAGATGCATTGAGGCACATTGTAGCTTTGATGCGGGTTGTTGTTGTCCGGGAAGGGTTTTCTCTGGGTCTTCCCGGACAAACCTTTTTTATGCATCAGTTAGTCTTCATGAAATGATACATTCGCCACTAAAAATAATAGTTACAATACATTAATGGGTAAATGGCAGAGGAAGGACCTCCTTTAATCGATCTTCTTATTACGGATGATTGGATATCTTTGCCGATGATGTGGTAGCTGCCGCCATATTGGACAGACTATTACATCACTGCTATCCCTTCTTCATTCAAGGGAAAAGCATTATACATCAAAATGATGGGGAAAAAGAAGGGGCAATAAAAAACATGAAAAGAATCAAAAGTTTATAAAAACAATGGGTGGACTAAAATTGGTGAAAATAGTGGATTAGTTTTGATAAGGATTGACAACCCTGAAATATTCCATGACATTAATCTGTTGCAAATCTGTATAAATCATGTATAATGAATTATGGTATTCGAGTGGGATGCGGAAAAGAGTGAGTCTAATCTTAAGAAACACGGGATTGAAGATAAAATATGGACAGCCATATTTACAATCAGAGAAGGTGCTGTTCGTATAATTTCAGTAAGACGATCAAGAGCCAAGGAGAAAAAGATATATGAAAAAGAAACGCTTAGCCGAAACAGCAGAAGAATTTGACAAGAGATTTGATGCAGGAGAGGATGTCACAGACCTTATTGACCTCTCGAAGACCAGTATAACCCGCCCAAACAGAAAAGTACGCATAACGCTTGATATTGCAGAATCTCTTGTAAGGGATATAGACGTAATCCGTGAAAAAATAGGCGTTGATAGAGGCGCCCTTATCAAGGTATGGCTTCACGAAAAGGTCATGAAAGAGAAATTGTCTTCTGATGTTTAACAAAATTGAGTCTTTCAGGTGATTCTACAAGCAACGCTCCTTCCTGCAATCCACAATAGCACTTTTTGATAACTATAAATAAACCCATTTGTCATTACATCCCAATTTCTAATGGCCGCCATTAGCCTTAAAGTTAAAATAAATTCCATAGCCAGCGGCATTTAATATTCCATAGCAGAAATTTACTAAATCAGACTTATTAAACCTGATACAACCTTCTTTGATTATTATTACATCACTGCAATCCCTTCTTCATTCAAGGGAAAAGCATTATACATCAAAATGATGGGGAAAAAGAAGGAGCAATAAAAAACATGAAGAGAATTAAAGGTTTATGAAAACAATGGGTGGACTAAAATTGGTGAAAATAGTGGATTAGCTTTGATGATAATTGAAAGGGGCTTAACATCCCGTGGTTACCCATAGCCAGTCGTTCAATTCTTGCCTGAATACAAACACGAGCACAGATATCTTGCAGACCATCAATCCGCTGGGCAAAATGATCGGTTTTGCGAATTTCGATCATGCTATGGTTGTATTCTATTGGCTACAACATGTCAATGAGATTGTTTTATATTTTATGATGCCCAACAGCGGAACTAAGCGGTGGCACGGGTTGCGAAAGACACAAAGCGTCCCCGGTAAAATGACCCTCTCCAGAGATTGAACATCAAGATAAAAAATGCTATATATTGCCAACTCTTAAAATATTCACCAAGGAACCCAAAATGAGAACAGTCAATTTTTTTACAATCATCATTATGATGCTTTCGCTCCAATTCACTACTCACCTCCAGGCAGAAGAATTTGAATGCGGTGCCACCTGGGAACCCCAAATCTCATTTTCGGCCAGTTCCATGAAAACCAATAGTGATGGAACGGTGATCGTCGATCCACCTCATCTGCAAAATTGGTTGCGCGAGAACCTTCCAAACACCGAATCAGGAACGGTTGTAGTGCACAATATTCGCTTTGTTCCCGAAGAAAAAAACACACTAGTTTACATAAGAACGCTCCTTACTGAAAATTTTAATTTTAGTGGAAAAATTCATATTTCTATGCAAATCGCCCGCGTATCTGATCGCGGGCAAGGCGTCATATTTTTTACTAAAGAACTAGAGGCCCGCAGCATAAATGATCTCGATAGTTTTCGCGCCCCTCTGCAACACATCATAAATACCTTGCAGCCAATGTTGGCCAAAGAACTGGCACCTAAAAAAATCAAGTACGCGATAAAATCAGGTAAAGTCCAAAGAAACCCCGATGCTCCAAAACTTGAAATAGAAATCAAAGAAATTCATGACAAATATGGAAGCATAGGCTTAGATGGCGAAGGCCAAAAGCTTTATTGCTTCTCCAATCGAATTCGCGGCGATAGTTTTATGTATTATGGCAAACCCTCCCTCAAAAGTGATCAGGAAACGATCAGGAAAACCTTTTCCATCGATATAGATGAACAAATCTTTTCTTCCAGTTGTTTCAAGGAACTCTTCGCCTGCCGCAGACCGCAGGCCGTTATCGATAGCAAAGTAACCAAAATATTTGGTGTGCCGCTCATTTCTACCTTGGAAGTAATTGATTCTGAATCGGAAAAAGTCACCATCGCCTGTCCGGTCAAAATAGTAAAAGAAGCAGAGATCATATACCTAAGCCCTGAGGAAGAAAAAAAGATACGCTTTCGCGCACTTGACCATAAAAACCAACCCGTCTATGGCCTATGGTTGGATGATATGACACTAACGCCCGCCAATCTTGGAACTTTAAATTTTCGCAAGGACGTGACCCGGGATGATGGTTATACCGCTTTAACAAAGATCAAAGCGGCAAAAACGGATAAAGAAATTAAGGGTGAGTTGACCCTAGAAGTATGCAAGGACACCACCGATGATCTTTTAGGGCTTGATGAAAATAACCGTCCAGTATATTGGAATATCAAGGTGGCCCAAAAACTTGTCGTATCTGAACTTCCGCAAGTCGAAGTGGAAGTTTTCTCTGAACAAAAATTAACGAGACTAAACGATATGAAATTAAAACGCCGTGAAGAAGAAAGACAAGAATACGCCAGCGTGGTTACCGATCAAACTTTGCATCTAAAGCTCAATGCTAAATTCAATAAAAGAGAAGTAAATCCTTCCTTCAAAGATGAATCTGGGCTGGTGGGTAAGCTTATTGAGTATAGCGGCGAAGGAGAGGTGGTTCTTTCAGCCAAAACGACGACCCCTTCTACGCTACTAGATTTTAAACGAGGTTGGTTTGACACTCAAAATTGTGGCCGACAAAGTTATGATTACCGCTCCCAAGAAATAAGTCACAACTTCGTATTTCCTCGCTCCCCTGTCAAGGTATTAGTTTACTATCGCCACTATATACCAAACGACAACTCTCCGGTAAAAACCCATCCCTTGCAAGGACTAAGCTTTCAGGAACAAAATTTCATGAACCCGGCGATTAAGTACAAACTGCAGGGTTATTACCAAGATGATGAGTTTGATTTTGATTCTTGCCAAACGAACATCTATAAAAATCCCGTTCCTGCGGTTTTTGCCACTCCCATGCAACTATCGACTTATTTTCCCATGACGATACTCACCTATTTAGATGATAGTCTCGGTTTTGAAGAAGTAACCGTCCCCTTGAAAGAAAAGTACATGCATCGTTTTCTGAGAAAACTTGGTCCGGATGGAATGAGCTTTGATTCTTTAAATATCAGCAAAATAATAAACTTAAGCCGCGATGATGTTGCTAGCGACTGGGAAATTCCTAAAGATACCTCCGAGAGAAAATATGATCCGGCGATTAACGTCGCTAATGGCAAATTTACGGTGCAATCCAAAGCAAAAATCATAAGAGGCAAATTCAATCTTACGCCGTAAATTTCGCAAGCAGAACTTGCCAAATTTTAAAAGTTGATCGATCCAGTTGGAATAAAATCGGGTGTCGAGGCTGACAAAAACAAAAAAGCCCTGTGATTGGGCAATCGGACTATAGCGTGACAATTATGATTCATAAGACTTTTATCCTGAAACTATACAATGCCGCTAATATGCAGCGGTGGAACGATAAAATACGGCCTGTGGAATTAAGAGAACTGGATAAGCAGGCACACAAGATGATGATTGCCTGGTTTCTGGGCAAATTTGAAGAAGAACAGGGGTTCGACTGGCTGGAGATTATCGAAGGCGGCATCTTTGAATTCCTTCAACGTATTGTTTTGACAGATCTGAAACCCCAGGTGTTCAACAGGATTAAAGAAGATCAGGCCAGATACAATGAACTGAACAAATGGGTTTTCAATCAACTGGAACCGGTTATTTCGCCATTAGGGGGCGAATTTTGCGATAGGTTCAGAAATCATTTCTCATCAACCGATGATACTATCAGCAAGAAAGTACTGAGCGCTGCCCATTTCTATGCTACCCGCTGGGAGTTTGATATTATTGAAAGGGCTAATCCGCATGGGTATGAAATATCAAAGATAAAAAATTTCCTCCAGGGAAGGCAGGAGAAATATTACGAACTGAAGGGAATCCAGCAACTTGCCCTCTATCAAAGGTACAGGAACTTTATCGACCTTTGTGGCCAGTTGAGATTCCAGGTGCGCTGGAATTATGTGAACATGAATCCCCGCATATCGGTATTGGGGCACATGCTTAATGTGGCAATTCTGTCATACCTTCTATCGCAGGAGATTGGTTCCTGTCCAAAAAGATGCAGCAACAACTATTTCACAGGGTTGTTCCATGACTTGCCTGAAGTTCTCACAAGAGACATTATTTCTCCTGTTAAACGCTCCATCGAGGGCCTGGATAAACTCATCAAAGAATATGAAAAGGAGCAGATGGAAAAGGAGGTATATGGCCTAATACCTGATAACTGGCGTCAGGAAATGAAGATGTTCACAGAAGATGAATTTAGCAGCACAATTACAATAGACGGCAAAACAGTGAGTGCAAGCTCAGACGAGATATCAGACCGCTATAACTCAGATTCCTTCAATCCCCGCGACGGCGAACTCCTAAAGGCAGTTGATGAACTCTCTGCCTTCACAGAGGCGTATCTTGCCCTTGAGAATGGATTGAAATCAATAGAACTCACAGAGGCAAAGGCATCGATAATTGGAAAATATAAAAACTGTGTAATCGCAGGGATAGATTTTGACAGGATATATGCAGGCTTCTAGCCCAAGCTCATGATCGTCAACACCAGTTTAAAAAAAAGGATTCAAGGATTCGAGGATTCAAGGATTTGGAAAAGCGAAGGATTCGAGGATTCAAGGATTCAAGTGGAGAAAGGCAGAGGATTAGAAGGTTGGAGGGTTGGAAGGTTGGCTACCCATCTACCCATCCAAACATCTAAACTTCTACAAAACGGGATTATATGTTTTCAATCCTAAATCCTAATTCCTAAATGAATTTTCCCGCTTAATGTGAGAATATCGGACGAAATAGCCGAGCGACTGGTACGCCTCTCTGAAAAAACAAAAAGACCAAAAAGTTTCTATTTAAAGGATATGCTTGAAAAATATATTGATGAATATGAGGACGCCTACCTTGCTCTTGATAGATTAAATGATAAAAACGCTAAATATTATACAACCGAGGAAGTAGAGGCAGAGCTTGGACTATAAAGCAACCTGGCACGTTGAAGCATTGGAGGATATAAAACAGATCGACAGGGTAAGACAAAAAGCTATTATTGAAAAGGTAAAATCTTACCTTTTAAAAGACCCACTGAACATCGGTAAACAACTATCGGGCAGATTCAAAGGGCTATATAGGCTTCGTTTTGAGAATTACAGAATTATATATGCAGTGAACAAAGAGGAAATGAAAGTTCTAATTGGAAGTGCACGACACTAAAAAAGAGGCATATAAATAAAACAGTTCTTTAACGCTCGAAGAGCTTCGTGTCCCCTACCTATTTTTCTCCGCATAGTCTTTCACCCAGCAAAGCGTATTGACAAGCGCCATCTGCTCAACCGTATTGCACCTGATGGACATGAGCGCAGGATTGGCAACAAGGATTGCAAGGCATTTTGCACGGGACAATGCCACCCTTTGGGGTTAGGTCTTGCAATATAATATTTTCTTTGTTATGTAGCTCTTAATGGCTCGTCCTCTTAAGAATAGAATATCCAGACGCCCTATACCATGTAACATCACGGGGCAACAGCAGACAGGATGTATTCAGAACTCAAAAATACAATTGGACATATAAAAAGACCGGCCATGTTTTTCAGGGACGTTATAAAGACAGTTATCTCATGGAGTTTTGCAGATATATGGTTTTGAATCCCGTCAGGGCACATATTGTACATGACTACATCCTGAAAGAGATTGCCGATTATCTCCACTTTCATTATGCCAATGTGAGCAGGGCAATAAAAAGAATCGGCACGGATAATATATGATTGCAAGACCCGACCCAAGACTTCTCCCGAGTAAAATTGGATTCAGTGTTCGACCTTTATCGGATTTGTTGTTCGAGGTTGAGTGGATTTTACACAAAGAGGGCAGGTTATAGAATCAACATATCAGGTGATAACGTAAATAAACAAAAACCGAACCCTATACAAAAGAGCTTGACAGAAACTGTCAATAACTGTAAATATTGTGCACGATACGAGGCAAAATAGGCCAAATTTTGCCTTGAGAATAAAGAGGTATGCTTGATGGATGAAAAAATGGGCAATGTACTAACTATCGAAGAATTGGCCACCTACCTGAAAATACCGAAGTCGACGCTCTACAAGATTGTTCGGGAAGGCAATATCCCCTCACAAAAGATAGGCCGGCACTGGCGTTTCCGGAAAGGAGCTATTGACCGCTGGCTTGAGAAAACGCGTACGAATACGCCCGGTTCAGGAGGAGATCGCTAATGGTAGAACCACTCGCCGATTGGGTCATAGAGAGAATCGGCCAGGCTGCCGAACTGTACCACCGACTTGTTATGTTGGTTGCTCCGGCCGGTTCAGGCAAGACCGTAGCGCTCCAGGAGGTTCATAAGCGTACGGCGGCGGCGCTGGTGAATGTCAATCTCGAACTTTCCCGGGGCATGCTCGACTTAACCTCCCGCCAGCGGGCGTTACAGTTGCCCCGCCTCCTTGCGGAGATCGTGGGTGCCTCCACAGCCGATGTGGTTCTTCTGGACAATCTCGAGGTGCTCTTCGATGTCTCGCTTAAGCAGGATCCATTGCGGCTCCTGCAGGGACTCTCGCGGAACAAGACGGTGGTCGCAGCCTGGAGCGGCTCAATCGACGGAGAGTACATGGTCTATGCGACGCCGGACCACCCCGAATACAAACGATATCTCTTACGAGATTTTTTATATGTCTGTGCGTCAAAAGTCGAACGTAAAACGTCAGGTGAAATTTGTGGCGAAGATTGAACGATTCGAAGATATTCAAGCCTGGCAGGAAGCCAGGGAATTGACAAGGACCATTTACCATATTTCCGCATCTGGTCAATGGGCAAAGGATTTCGCTTTGTGGGATCAAAGAAGGCGAGCTGTAATCTCCGTAATGTCCAATATCGCCGAGGGGTTTGATCGGCAGAGCGACGCTGAATTCAGCAGGTTCCTTTCCATTGCAAAAGGCTCGGATAGTGAGATCAAAGCGCAATTCTATGTTGCCTTGGATCAGAGCTACATCGACGAATCCTCTTCCAACAGCCTATATGAATCATGCGATAAGGTTGTACGCTTTCTCGGGGCGTTCATACGGTATCTGAAAGGTACGAAAGACGTTCGATACTCAACGCATGACACGGAGACAAAAACATGAAATACGGAGACCTGATTCAGTTCGAGCCTATCGAGTCCGTGGTCCAGCTACGGGACGCCGACGAGGCCGCCGCTGCCCGGCAGCTTGTCCAGACCTACGTGATCTCCTCGGAGATGGCCGAGAAGTTGGTCAGCTTGGTTGTTCCCCAGCTTCAGTTCGACCAGCCAATGGACAACAAGGGGCTGCTGGTCGTCGGCAACTACGGCACCGGTAAGTCGCACCTCATGTCCGTGATCTCCGCCCTGGCTGAAAACAGCGATCTCGCAACGCATCTGAACGACAGGAACGTGGCCAGCGCCGCGGGCAAGATCAGCGGGCGGTTCAAGGTAGTCCGGACCGAGATTGGCGCGACCACCATGTCCCTGCGCGACATCCTCGTGGCCGAACTGGAGGAGCACCTGGCCGCAATGGGCGTATCTTATTCCTTCCCGCCCGCGGACAAGGTGTTCAATAACAAACGCTCCTTCGAAGAGATGATGACCGCCTTCCACCAGGAGCATCCCGATCATGGTCTGCTCCTGGTGGTGGACGAACTACTCGACTACCTACGCACTCGCAAGGATCAGGAACTCATTCTCGATCTCAACTTCCTGCGCGAGATCGGCGAGGTCTGCAAGGACCTGCGGTTCCGCTTCATCGCCGGTGTCCAGGAAGCCATTTTTGACAGCCCACGTTTCTCCTTCGTGGCCGACAGCATCCGCCGGGTGAAGGACCGCTTCGAGCAAATCCTCATCGCCCGCAAGGATGTCAAGTTCGTGGTGGCCGAGCGTCTGCTCAAGAAGACCGCCGACCAACAAGTGAAAATCCGGG
>Ga0116190_1001713_pt1 | contig 18498 bp, 14 predicted proteins | sample AD_JPNTR4_MetaG_FD_89808 | JGI IMG/M metagenome (GOLD analysis project Ga0116190, IMG submission 89808) | Active sludge microbial communities of municipal wastewater-treating anaerobic digesters from Japan - AD_JPNTR4_MetaG | ecosystem: Engineered > Bioreactor > Anaerobic > Digestate | place...
GAAGATGCCTTTGAACAGGTGCTTCCCCTGGTCTGCGCCTTTCTGGCACGATCCCGTATTGTTCCGCCGGCGCATTCGGTTGACAGTCTGCCATGACGAATGCACCTAAAGACATCTCGACCTGTCTGCGTGAATTTGCCCGGGCCCATCCCTCGCGTCTGGCAGTGATATCACCCGCGGGCCAGCTCACGGCGGGGGAGTTGGATCAGGCGAGTGACCGTTGTGCAGCCGGATTGGCACGTGCCGGGGTGGTTCCCGGCACACGGGTAGCTCTGATGGTTACTCCCGGACCAGAATTTATGGTCTTGACCTTCGGTTTGGTGCGGGCCGGGGCGGTACTTGTCGTAGTTGATCCCGGGATGGGGTGGGACAACCTCAGGGCGTGTCTTGACGAAGCAGCCCCGGAAGGTTTTGTCGGGATTACCCGGGCTCACATTGGCCGTCTGTTATTCGGATGGGCGCGATCGACGGTTCGTCTTTGCGTCAGCGTTGGATCCTTAAGGCTGCCCGGTTGGATCCCTTTCAGCCGGCTCCTGGAGCATGATCACGGGCGTTTCGCCCCCTTAACGCCGCATCTGGATCAGACGGCGGCCATAGTCTTCACTTCCGGCGGCACGGGTTTACCGAAGGGAGTTGTCTACACTCATCGGATGTTTGCCACCCAGGCGGCGTTGTTGCAGAAGGAGTTCGGCATTGAATCAGGAGAAGTTGATCTGGCTACTTTTCCGCTGTTTGCGCTCTTTGACGCCGCCTGGCAGGTCACCTCTGTCTTTCCCCGAATGGACTTCACCAGGCCAGCCGATGCCGATCCGGCGCTGATCACGGACACAATTGTTCAGAAGCAGGTGACCCACATGTTCGGGTCTCCCGCGCTGTTGAACGGCCTCGGTCGCTTCGGCGAAAAGCAGGGAGTCCGGCTGCCTGGCGTGCGGCGCGTTCTCTCGGCGGGTGCCCCCGTTCCCAACCACGTGTTGGTTCGGCTTCAAAACATGTTGAGTGATGGCGCGCTAGTTCACACTCCATATGGGGCGACTGAAGCGTTGCCGGTATGTTCTGTTTCAAGCGCTGAGCGGTTGGCCGAAAACTCCGTGGGACGGGGCATCTGCATCGGCCGCCCGCTCCAGGGCGTAGGTTTGGCCGTGATAAGGATCTCGAATGACCCAATTCCCGAATGGTCGGATGATCTGTGCCTTTCGGTCGGGGAGATTGGGGAACTGGTAGTCTGGGGGGACAATGTGTCGTCGTCATATTTCCGTCGCCCCGAAGCGGACCGCCTGACCAAAATCAAGGACGCTAACGGCCGGATTCGGCACAGGATGGGCGATGTCGGTTTTATCGACGAAAAGGGGAGAGTATGGTTTTGTGGGCGCAAGTCTCACCGGGTGATTACAGAAGAGGGAACTCTTTTCACCATCCCCTGCGAGTCGGTTTTTAACCAGCACCCCGAAGTGTTCAGAACCGCTCTGGTTGGGATAGGGCAGCCGCCGAAGCAGCGGCCGGTTGTGTGTGTCGAGCTGGAAGATAAACGGAGCCGGGATTACGGGAGGATCCGCGACTCGTTGCTGGAACTCGGATCCAGGCACGAACAGACCCGGAGGATTCGCGACTTCCTTTTTCATCCTGGTTTTCCGGTAGACATTCGCCACAATGCCAAGATCTTTCGGGAGAAACTGGCGCGCTGGGCCGAAAGGGAGCTAAATCGATGACAGTCTTGGTTACCGGTGGCGGAGGCTTTCTCGGGAGAGAAGTGATTGAGCTGCTGCTCAGGAGGGGACTGACGGTCCGTAGCTTTTCGCGGGGATATTACCCCGACCTGGAAGCTCGCGGCGTTATGCAGGTGCGTGGTGATCTGGCTGACGCCGATCGAGTTCTGGAGGCGTGCCTGGACTGCGACCTGGTCTTTCACGTCGCCGCCAAGGCCGGACTGTGGGGGCGGTACGAAGACTTCTACTCTGCCAATGTCATCGGCACACGCAACGTTATTGACGCCTGTCGAGCGGCGGGCATTACCAGGTTGGTGTACACGAGTTCTCCCAGCGTCGTCTTTAATGGCGAAGATATGGAAGGCGTTGATGAATCGGTGCCTTACGCTACCCGTTTCAAAGCGGCTTACCCTGCGACCAAAGCGGAAGCGGAGAAGATGGTTCTCGCAGCCAATGGATCCCGCCTGGCGACAGTCGCTTTAAGACCGCACCTGATATGGGGCCCGGGGGACACTCACCTCGTGCCCGGCATTCTGGAACGCGGTCGCGCGGGCAGAATCAGAAAGCTCGGGGATGCGCCAAAGCGTGTCGATTTCACATATGTAACGAATGCGGCCCAGGCACACCTGCTCGCGGCGGATCGCCTGAGTCCGGGCAGTCCGATCGCGGGTCGAGTTTACTTCATCAGTAACGGCGAACCCGTCGTACTTTGGGATTTCATCGATCGGCTGCTCGAAACAGCAGGAATCCCGCCGGTAAGCAAGAGCGTTTCCCCTCGCCTTGCCTATAATGCCGGCCGAGTCTCTGAAATCCTTTGGCGCCTGCTGCGCCTGCCCGGTGAGCCTCCGATGACTCGCTTTCTTGCCGAAGAGCTGGCCACTTCGCACTGGTTCGATATCGAGGCTGCCCGCAGGGACCTGGGCTATAAGCCGGAAGTCAGTATGGAGGAAGGACTGCGGCGGTTGAAGGAATGGCTGGAACAGGATAGTGTGACCGTACGCAAAACGAATCAACGATTCGAGACAGCATAGGAGGGCCGACCCGTGAAAACCATCACCGAATTCACGCTGTGCCTCACGCTTTTGACTGCAACTCCCTGGCTCAAGGCCCAGGTTCTTTTGAGCGGGCCGATGGTTGGACACACCACCAGCACCTCGGCGCGCATCTGGATAGAGACTGACAGACCGGCGACGGTGCGAGTCAATTACTGGCTTGAGCCTCGAGTGCAATATCGAGTCTCCCTTCGCGAGCCAATGGTCAAGGGTTTCGCAGAAGGTCGAACCGCGCAAACCGCGCCGCATACTGGGGTCGTGGAGTTGACTGGTCTGAAGCCGGGGTGGCTCGTTTACTATGAGTTGGAGCTTGACGGCGTTCCGGTACGCCCCGCCACTCCGCAGGTTTTCTCTTTGTTTCCCGAGCCGGATGAGAGCGGCGAGCCGCGGGAATTCTCGGTTGCTTTCGCTTCCTGTATGTTCCCGGCTCGTGTTCCGGTTCAGCCCATATGGCGCCAGGTAGCGCTTCACAGACCCGATGCACTGCTGCTGATCGGTGACAACAACTATATGGCGAACAATCCAGAAGCTTATGAGACTTCGGAAGAGGTCGTTTCGTACGCCATGGCTCGGTATCACCGATACCTGCGCGACCTTCCGGACCTTCGCTCGCTTATTGCCACGACACCGACCTACGGGATCTGGGATGATCATGACTTCGGCCCCAATAATTCGGATCGAACCTTCCGATGGCGAGAACTGACGCTCGCGCTCTTCAAGAAGTACTACCCGAACCCTTCGGCCGGGTTGCCGGATGTCCCCGGCATCTTCACGTCGTTCAAAATAGGGGATGCGGAGTTCTTTCTCTTGGATGATCGTTATTATCGGGATCCCAATGAGGCACCGGATCGCAAGACCATGTTGGGCGCCGGCCAACTCAACTGGTTGAAGCAGGCGGTCAAGGGGAGCACGGCGGTTTTCAAGGTGATCGTAAATGGCGGGACCTTGCTGGTTGATCGCCACGGTTCAGGGGAATACTGGGCGGCCTTCGGGCAGGAACGGGACGAATTCCTGGCCTGGTTGGCTGAAAACAACATTACCGGCGTGCTTTTTGCCGCGGGGGATTGGCACGTCGGCACGCTCAATCGGTTGTTTCGGCCGCAAGATCCATATCCGTTCTACGAACTGCTGACTTCGAACGCCGGGGTTTCGCTGCCATCCCCGAACGAGACCGGCCAGACTCATTATCGGTTTCATCAGTATGTCGGGACTGAATACCTGGGGTTTAATTTCGGGTTGCTTCGCTTTTCAGGTCCACGAGGCAACCGGAGAGTCAGTCTTCAGATCATCGATAACGAAGGCCGTCCTCGAATTCAGCTGGTTTTAAACGAACGTGATCTGACCAGGAATTGGAGCGGGCAGTAGACTGCAGGGGTAAAGGGATCGGAGGGTAAAGGGCCTGCGTCGATTTTCCATTTTCCATTTGCCACAGCCAATTGCAAAAAACCCGACGATCCAGCTCTCTTTGCATTTCGGCCCCGAAGGGGCATAAGCGCTAAAATACGGGTTGGTTTTTTGTCCCGATAGGGACAAGGCAAGACAGCCCAGGGTACCGTTTTTCAGGTACCCTGCGGCACAAGATCGGCCTCAATCGGTTCCCTGAAAGGGAACGGCAAGGGGTACAACCTCTGCGAATTGCTCTTCCCCTTCAGGGAAGGGATACGTTACTGGAGGACCGGAGACCCAGGTACCTGAAAAACGGTACCCTGGGCTGTCTTGCTCTGTCCCTATCGGGACAAAATGCGATTTCTTAGGGCCGATTCCAAGAATCAGCGCCAAGCCCTTTTGATTCTCGCAATTAGCTCCTTATTTTAGCGCTTAATGCCTGAAAGGGTCAGGCACGCCCGCAACGCCTTCGGCGTTAAAATCCTGAATCAGCAACATTTTTGCAATTGGCTCTCCATTTACCATTTTCCATTTGGACAGGCCGGGATCGGGAGTTCGTAGTACCGGCTTTAGCCGGGCAGTTGCCCAGCGGTCAGTTGTTGCTGCATGACCGCTTTAAAACCCGGCTAAAGCCGGTACTACAAACCGGGTAGTTGCCCAGCGGTCAGTTGTTGCCGGATGACCGCTCTAACTAAGGCCCCGCCTAGAAGGTGCCTGAATTCCAGCCGGGATCGAGAGTTCGATCAAATGGAAAATGGCAAATGAACAATGGAAAATGGAAAATGGAAAATGGTTTTGCCTACTCAAACGAGCCATTTCCAGGGGCAAGCCCTACAACGCAGCCTCGAGGCTTTCCAGAAAAGCTTCGTTGTTGGGTGTTTCACTCAGCTTTCGGAGCAGTGCTTGCATTGCTCGGTCGGGGCTCAAATCCGACAAGGCGCGGCGCAGCAGGTTGACACGCCGCTGTGTGATCGGGTCGCGCAGTTTCTCTTCCTTGCGTGTCCCCGAGGCTGAAATGTCTATAGCCGGCCAGATGCGCCGGTCAGCGAGATCGCGGCTCAAAACGAGCTCCATGTTCCCCGTTCCCTTAAATTCCTCGAAGATGACGTCGTCCATACGGCTGCCCGTATCGATTAAAGCCGTTGCCAGAATCGTAAGGCTGCCTCCGTTTTCAATCTTGCGTGCGGCGCCGAAGAACTCTCGAGGCTTGGTCATACTCCCCGCGCCGAGTCCGCCTGAGAGCGTGCGACCGCTTCCACGATGCTCGATGTTGTATGCCCTGGCCATGCGTGTGATGCTGTCAAGCAAAATCACCACGTCACGCCCGGCTTCAACCAGCCGTCGCGCGCGCTCCAAGACTATTTCGGCTACATTGACATGTTTACGGGACATTTCGTCGCTCGATGAATAGAGCACTTCTCCCCGCACCGTCCGTCTCATTTCGGTGACCTCTTCCGGTCGTTCATTGATCAGGACCACCATTAAATGAACTTCGGGGTGAGCTTCCGCGATGCTCATCGCGAGCTTCTGCAGGAGCATTGTTTTCCCGGTTTTTGGCGGCGCCACAATCAAACCACGCTGCCCTTTGCCGATTGGGGTCAGCAGATCCACAATCCGCATGCTTTCGTCATTGAAAGCGTCGATCCTGAGACGTTCGAAAGGATCGATGCTGACCAGCGAACGGAAAGGCGTTCGCTCGCGTGCCTGACTCGGTTCAGCCCCATCCACCAGCTCAACTTTGGCAAGCTGTTTCTTTTTGCCTTGTGCCGGGACAACGACGGTGCCTTTGATTTCAGAGCCGGACCTGAGCCGCTGGGCGCGAATCAGATCCCGCGGTACACGAACGTCCGAGGGGTGCGGTTGATAGCGATTTTCCAGTCGGCGGAGGAAACCAAAACCCTCCGGGAGAATCTCAAGAATTCCTTCTGCTGTTTGGTTTGTTTCTCTGGCCATGAGTCCTGGTCTAGATTGAAAATCCTGACGGGGCGCCTCTCGCCCCTTTAGTTTAAACGAAGCCGCGCCACGAAGTAACACTAAATCCGTGAGCCCCTTGAGTCAGCGGCGGAACGAAGCCCGTGGGTGGTGCGGAAGGCGCGGATATAACGCCGATCGCCGTGGAGCTTACCCAGCCGGCTGGCGGCAGCCTTGCGCGGTGTTCACCGGCCGTTTATATTTACCGCACTTGCGAGGTGAGACTCATGAGATTCGGCTACTTCGACGATGCTGCCCGCGAATACGTTATTCAGACACCATGCACTCCGCTGCCCTGGATCAATTACCTGGGAACGCGTGATTTCTTCGGCTTGATCTCGCAGACCGCGGGCGGCTACTGCTTCTTCAAAGATGCCCGCCTGCGTCGGATTCTTCGCTACCGCTACAATAATATCCCGCTTGATAGCAATGGCCGGTATTTCTACATCAGGGACGGTGACGATTTCTGGACGCCGAGTTGGCAGCCGGTACAAGCCCGTTTAGATGCCTTCGAGTGCCGACACGGCCTCGGCTATACACGCATTACCAGTTCCAGAGGGGGAATCAAGGCCGAGCTGCTCTTTCTGGTCCCACCGTCAGTCACGGCCGAGGTCCATCAGGTGACTCTGTCTAACTTGGGCGCCGAGGCCAAGCACCTTAGCCTCTTCTCTTTTGTTGAATGGTGTCTTTGGAATGCTGTAGACGACAGCACAAACTTCCAGCGGAATTTCAGTACCGGCGAAGTAGAAATCCACGGATCAGCCATTTTTCACAAGACTGAGTATCGGGAGAGACGAAATCATTATGCCTTCTATGCGGTCAACGCGCCGATCGTCGGGTTTGACACAGATCGGGAGACATTCCTGGGTCCATATCAGGGCCTGCATGCGCCGGCTGTAGTTCGGGAAGGGAAGTCACGCAACTCGGTGGCAAGCGGCTGGGCGCCGATCGCTTCCCATCACCTGGAAATTACTCTTCCGCCGGGCGAGAGTCGCACCTTCATCTTCCTGCTGGGTTATGTGGAAAACGAAGTCGACCGGAAATGGGCGGCGAAAGGGGCGATCAACCGTGATAAGGCCAACCAGATGATAGCTTCCTACCAGAGTCCTGAGCAGGTTGACCAGGCAATGGCGGAATTACGGGCCGAATGGGACGATCTCCTGTCCCGTTTTGTCCTTGAGCACAGTGATCCCTGCCTGAAGCGGATGGTCAACATCTGGAACCCTTACCAGTGTATGGTCACCTTCAACATGTCTCGCAGCGCCTCTTACTATGAATCGGGAATCAGCCGAGGCCTCGGCTTCCGAGACTCTAATCAGGACCTGCTGGGATTTGTTCATCAGATTCCGGCGCGCGCCCGGGAACGCTTACTTGACCTGGCATCCACGCTTCTGGAGGACGGTGGCGCCTATCATCAGTACCAGCCACTGACCAAGAAGGGAAACAACGAAATCGGGAGCGGCTTCAATGACGACCCCCTCTGGCTGATTCTTGCTACGTCGGCCTACATCAAGGAAACGGGAGATTGGAGCATCCTAGACGAGCAGGTGGCTTACAACAGTAACCCAGAGGTTAAAGGCAGCATGTTCGAGCACCTGCAACGCGCCTTCGACCATGTAGTAAACAACCGCGGTGCTCATGGCTTGCCGCTGATAGGCCAGGCTGACTGGAACGATTGCCTGAACCTCAACTGTTTTTCCGAGACACCGGATGAATCATTTCAGTGTACGAAGGGGACAACTGAAAGCCGCGCTGAATCGGTGTTGATCGGCGCCATGTTCCTCGCGATCGGGCCTGAGTACGTGGAACTCTGTGTCAGGCGAGGATTGGCCGCCGAGGCTGATCGTGCCAGACGTTGCCTGGATCAAATGCGTGAGGCCATGGAGACTAATGGATGGGATGGCGAGTGGTTCCTGCGTGCCTATGACCATTTCGGGGTCAAGATCGGCAGCCGTGAAAACGAGGAAGGCAGGATTTTCATTGAAACCCAGGGTTATGCGGTGATGGCAGGACTCGGGCTGGCGGATGGACGAGCGATCAAGGCGCTGGATTCGGTCAAGAAGCATCTCGACACCAAGTACGGGATAGTTTTGCAGCAACCAGCGTACAGCGAATACCGTATTGAGCTGGGTGAAATCAGTTCATATCCGCCGGGTTACAAGGAAAACGCCGGCATCTTTTGTCACAACAATCCTTGGATCATGATTGCTGAAACCATGGTCGGCCGAGGCGACCGCGCTTTCGAGTACTATCGGAAGATTACTCCTGCCTACCTGGAAGAAATCAGTGAGATCCACCGGACGGAGCCTTATTGCTACTCGCAGATGGTGGCGGGAAAAGATGCCGTTCGCCATGGTGAGGCGAAAAACTCCTGGTTAACCGGAACCGCTTCCTGGAATTACGTGGCCATCACTCAACACATTCTGGGAGTCAAAGCCGACTTTGACGGCTTGCGAATCAATCCTTGTATTCCACCCGATTGGAGTGAGTTCAGGGTGAGGCGAGTCTATCGCGGGGAGACGTTTGAAATAGAGGTTCAGAACGCCAGGGGAGTGATGAAAGGGGTCCGGCGCATTACGGTTGACGGCCAGGAGGTGTGCGACGGCCTTGTTCGCCCGACCGGGGATGGGCGTACTCACAAAGTCGTGGTCGAGATGGGGTGACGAAGCCTGGTCGCGAATGAGGCGGGACTCGTGCGAGGTTTGCTGTCTTCTTCGTCCCTCCTTCCCCCCTCCAGGTTTCAGGGCGCTCTGGCGCCCGATCCTATTTGGCTTTCGCTTTCACGTTGCTCAGGAGGGCCGTCGCAATGGCTTCCCATTCCTGGTCCAGGGGTTCGGTGGCTTCTTTCAGTCCTGACTTGCGATACCAGTAGCTTGCGTTGCCTAAGTCACCCTCTTTTCGGTGTAGATAAGCATGCACCCGGGCTGCCTCGGGCCCCTCGGCCGCTTGTGCTATTTGATGAGCGCGGTTCCAGTCGCCCTTGCTTTCCCACCAAAGCGCTTGGAGCAGGCGCGGCAGATCGGCCGGAGGACACTGTTCCTGTTGAATGCTTTTCTTGAACTCCGAAATCTCCATAAAGACAAACTACCCGAAAATGGCCAAGACTGACAGAGCAAAAGTCTCGCGCTATACTTCCGAGAGACAGGAGGGCAGGCATTGCGAATGACGATGACAACAAGCTCATTGAATCGTCGGCAATTCTTTGCCGGCACGGCGGCAGGGTTGGTCGTTATGAAATCGGCATCGGACGCGGCAGATCGGCCGGCCGGTAAAATGCGAAAGGCGGCTTGCATCGGCGTCTTCCCGCGGGATATCCCGGTGCTCGAGAAGTTTCGGATGGCCAAACGAGCCGGGTTCGAAGGAATCGAACCAAACACTTTGTACACTCAGGCGGAGGTTGACGAGTATCGGAAGGCGGCGGAAAGCACCGGAATCAAGATTCATTCGATCATGAACTCGGATCACTGGCGATACCCGCTGACCGATAATGACCCGGAAGTCGTGAAGAAATGCGTCGAGGGGATTCGCACTTCGCTTCAGAACGCGCATGCTTTGGGTGCTGACGCCGTTCTGCTGGTCCCCGGGATCGTGACGCCCGATGTCCGCTACGCGCAGGTCTATGAACGGTCTCAGCAGCAGATCAAAGAGCTGCTTGGTTTCGCTCAGGACCTTGGGGTGGTGATTGCGATTGAAAATGTCTCAAACCGCTTTTTGTTGAGCCCGCTTGAGTTCGCTCGCTATGTTGAGGAGTTCAAAAGCCCGTGGGTCAAGGCCTATTTCGACATTGGGAACCTGGGAAGCAGCGGATATCCGCAGGATTGGATTCGAACCGTAGGACCCCAACTTCTGAAGGTGCACATCAAGAGGTTTGAGCCCGGAGTCGACCATCCCAAGTTCGATCCCAAGGACAGGAGAACCCAGGGAATTGATTGGGCTGCGGTGCGTCAGGCCCTGGCTGATGTCAATTACCAGGGATGGATAACCGCCGAGGTCCGGAGCGGGGATGAGGCTTATGTGACCGAGGTCAGCCGTCGGATGGACCGGTTCCTGGCCGGCGAAAGTCCTGTGTAGATAGTGCTATCGCACGTATCCTTTCTTTGCCTGGACCCGGATATCAGCGCGGTTTTTGATCTCTACCTGGACGCTTCGATAGCGAGTTCCCGGCAGGAGAGCGGGTGCCGGTTCAAATCCGAGAATGTAACGGTTCTCGAGTTCCGAGACGATAACAGCGAAAATCTGAGAAAGTGGGGTTCCGGGTTCGGGGAACAGGGCACTGGTTCCTGAAATCCCGGAAAGGTGATTGAGAACCCAGACAGGGTTGAGGTTCTCTTCGATTTGGGGTTTGGTGTAGTACTTACGGCCATTCTGGAAAAGTCTCCGGTAAGCTGGGCTGTAGACGCCGCAGGGGAACAGGATCACTTCGCTTTCTTCCAGCAGCGTCTTCAGTTGCTCCAGTTTCGTGGAACTCATCTCGTCCCGACCGTCGGTAAGGAGCACGATGGCGCGACTGCGGTTGCGCGCCCCCTCCCAGTTCTCAAGCGCCTCCCGGATACCGTCATACAGTCGGGTTGCTCCCTTTGCGTGCAAGCGTTTCAGGCCGGACTCGATCTTCCCTCGATCAGTTGTAAATCCTACCAGCCGGGTCACATCATCATTGAAGGTGACGACTGAAAACTGCGTGTCAGGACCGCTTTGTTTCACAAATTGCCATGCTGCTTTCTGGGCTTCCTCTAAGGCGCCGACGGACATGCTTTTGCTGCAGTCGATCAGCAATACCACACTGAGCAGTCTATTGGCCGGCGCAAAATACGTAATTGGACGCCGAATTCCATCCTCGTAAACAACAAAATCGGAAGGATCCAGCGATCCTACGTCCTCTCTCTCATGGCCGTATACCCCAACGTTCAGCAGGACCGTGTCGACAATAACGCTGAAATCGGCATGGGCAGCGCTAACCGGAACCGAAGCCGGCTGGGTGTTTTTCAGGGAATCACCGAGCGCAATGCCAGCCACGAGAAAGCAGATGAACGAGGGCAACAGCCCTGTGGCCGTTGCCCTCGTTGGTGAGATCCGCCGCCTGGGATCAGTCGAGCGGAACAATGAGGAACAACTGCTGTGCCAGGGGACGATCACTCGCCCCATGACAGAGTCACTCCACCCGTAGTCTCGAGCCACGTCATCGAGTCGCCGAAGATGTTCGGCAGTGTTCGACCGCGAATGTCGGCGCGCAGCCCGACGGGACCCCAAAGCCGCTCGGCTTTGAGTCCACCTCCATAGCTGAACATGAAGAAAGTGTCACCATCGTCGAGCCGGTTGCCGAAGAAGTCGGCTGACTCGTCCCCACTTGCATTCGGATCAAGGACATCGCTATCTACAATAGCCGTCATCCCGCCAATGCCTGCGGTGACGAACGGTTGCAGTCGCCCGAGCGGAAACTGGAGATTTCCAGCGGCTTCCCAGAGCAATCCGCGGCTCTCGGGGTCGAGGCCCTCAGGCTCAAAGTGGTTGATGTATCCGAAGTTACCTTCCAGCTCGAACGCATCTGTGAGATTCACGCTTCCTTTGAGCCCGTAAATCCCCTCGCCTTTAAAATCACCTGCAAAGTCAGTGCTCCCAGGGAAGAAACCGCCCGCGTAGGGGTGGATCTCCCACTTCTGGGCGTACCCCGTTGACACGAGGCTCGCCAGGCAACACACAGCAAGGGCCGGGTAGACAAATTTCCGAAGCATTCGTTTTCGTTTCCTCCTATTTTTCTTTGAATTGAAGAACCTGGGATGCCTTTAGACTTGTAGCAACCGGGGGGCAAGTGGCGTACCAATTACCGGTCTTAAGGTTTAAACACTAGGTCACTGCCCATTTACGGTGGAATCATCCGCTAATCGCCAGGCATTGGGATGTGCTGGAAATCGAGGAGTTATTCCCCGAAATGCTTTTGTGCAGTGGTAAATGGTACGCCTGTTGAGTTAAAGAGCGGTGGTAAGAGATGTCTGACACCAACATGTGTCTGTCTTAGCGGACCTCCGCGCCGCACCTTCGGTTTTTCCATGGACGTGCCGGTCCTCGCAAACTTTAGCGACGCGCCAAGATGTCAGGGCAGAAGGACTTGGACGTCGTAATCGGGAGTCTTGATACGCACACAACACCCTTTGGCCCTGGGTCACCAAACAGCGGAGGGCCTATTGGAGTGCTTGTGGCCGGCTAGGAGTCCAGCCAACAACTGCCCGCCATCACTCCGGCTAAAACGATCCCAAGATGCTGCTGCTTTGGTCGCTACCGGCATGATGAGAGGCCTGTTGTTCCAACAGCCTGAGGACTACCGGCAGAGCGTTGGTTGCTTCTGGCAGTCCTTGCTCGGCGGCTTTGCGATACCAATGGGCAGCTGCCTGCAAGTCGACCGTGGTTCCCAAACCCTGGTGATAGCACAAACCGAGGTTGCATTGAGCATGGGGTTCTCCCTGGTCGGCGGCCTTTTGGTACCAGCTGATAGCCTTGTCGAAATCGGAAGCACCACACAGACCTTTCTGCCAGAAAAGCCCCAGGTTGAATTGAGCCGGAGCGTAACCTTGGTCCGCTGCTGCTTGATACCACTTCATCGCTTCGCGGCAATCGACACTCACACCTCGGCCATGCTGATACATCACACCGAGATTGCATTGAGCCTGAGGCTCTCCCTGCTCGGCCGCCAGCCGATACCACTTGAGAGCCGTTTGAAAGTTCTGCTCGACACCCTCGCCCCGCTCGTGCAGGATACCCAAGACCGTCTGGGCGCCGGGAACTGACTGTTCAGCAGCAAGCGTCAACCAGTGAGCTGCCTCCACAGAGTCTTGATCGATTCCCACTCCCTCGCGATACATCAGACCGATTTTGTACTGGGCGTACTTGTGTCCTTGCTCTGCCGCAGCAAGAAACCATTTGACAGCGTCAACCTGGTGGCATTCCTCGTCGTGGGTTAGGAACATGCAGCCGAGCCGGTACTGTCCTTCGGGTTCGCCTTGATCGGCGGCCAGCTTATACCACTTAATGGCCTGGTCGGGATTGGGTTCGATCCCCTGACCGTTTTCGTACATCAGTCCGATCACCACTTGCGCGGGAGCGTGTCCAAGATGAGCGAGGGGGCGCAGGATCTTGAATGCCTTGTCGTACTTCTCAGCCAACCAGGCAGATAAGCCGTCTTTGAAGGAGCCAGCGTGAGTGGTGAGGGAAGTAATGAAGAAGATAAACAAAAAAAACAGTTTTGTATTAAATTGAGCCATAACACACCTACCATAGACGTCGCGGAGCTTAATGCGCCGATTCGGAAAAGGCAAGGGGAAATCTTTAAGTCGAGTAACTTGTGAGAATCTATGGAGAAAGCGGCGGGCTTATCCGCGTTACCCGCGTCTTCCGTGTTATCCGTGGGAACCAAGCCGGGGATGACACGGAAGAATAACGCGGATAAGAGCGTCGCTTTTTTCACACATTCTGAATCATCTTTGCCGCCGGGACCTTCGGTCCGATGCTTGAATGTGATATCAAGGAAAGAGAGAGGCTCAGGAACTCGGGGGACAACACCAGGTGCAGGCTGTCGGCGTTTTTTCGAATAGGCGCAGTATCGAGCTTATTGATATTCCGGAAGAACCCGTTAAGACCGACCGGGACGTGAAAGTTCGCATCCTGGAGGTCGGTATCTGCGGAACTGACAGGGAAGTGGCGAGTTTTGAATATGGAACGCCTCCTCAGGCCGTGGATTTCCTGGTACTCGGCCACGAAGGTCTGGGAGAGGTGGTCGAGGTAGGTGCGGCCGTGGACGAGTTCAAACCCGGAGACCTTGTTGTGCCGCTCGTCCGGCATGTCTGTCCCCACGCCTGGTGCGGACCCTGCCGCATGAACCGGTCCGATTTCTGCGTGAGCGGAGATTTCACCGAGCGCGGCATCAATCGAGAGCACGGCTTCATGCGCCCCTATCTTGTGGAGAAACCTGAATACCTGGTGAAAGTGCCGGCAGAATTGCGTGACGTGGCCGTTTTGACCGAGCCGCTCACTATTGCGGAAAAGGCAATCAGCCAAGTGCGCGATCTGCTCGGACGGTTCCCCTGGTTTGACGGCGACCAAGGTACGGATGTGTTGAAGGCCAGCAACGACTCCCGAGCTCTTGTTCTCGGAGCGGGGCCAATGGGGCTTCTTGGCGCCATGAGGCTGCGTCTTGCGGGATACACTACCTTCGTCTATTCACTCGAACCTCCGGAGAGCGTTAATGCGAGAATCGCCGAAGAGGCGGGATGCGAATATGTCTCCTCAAGACTCTGTGAACTCCCCGACCTCGAAACAAAGATCGAGCACATCGATTTGGTTTATGAAGCGACCGGAGTGTCGAAGATAGCATTCGGCACTTTGAAGCACCTTGGGACGAACGGGATCATGATCCTGACCGGAGTTCCATCAGTCGGAAAACCGGCCGCTACAGACGTTGACGTGATCATGCGAAACCTGGTTCTTCGCAATCAGCTAGTTTTCGGGACCGTTAACGCGGGCATGGAGGATCATGTTTCCGCCATCAAAAGTCTAGGCGATTTTCAGGAAAAGTGGCCGAGACTGCTCCCTTCGATGATTACCGCGCGTCACCCGCTGGATTCCACCCCGGACCTCCTGGCCCGAAGGCCTCCGGGGATCAAGCATGTCGTCCTGCCCTGAGTCAGGATCAGGGCCCAGTTGGGCGCGGGGGCGCCGGCGCCTGGTGGACCCAGTGGCCCAAGTGGACCAAGTGGACAGATTGGGGGACTGCCGTCTCCACTTCGTCCACTTGGTCCACTTGGTCTACTGGGTCCATTTTTCGAAGCTCCTATTGGCAAACGCTAGGCGAACTTCTGAATTCGCTCCTCGATATCCTGTTTGATTCGATCCAAGAAGCCCGTTACGTACGCGCTGATCGGCTTGGAAGGATCCTCGATCAAGGGAGTGAGATCCATGGCAAAAGTCAAGGCCTGTTCCTGGTCGGTTTCGTGGGACGCCAGGTAAGTCGCGTTGGCCAGACGTCGTCCGGCGGTTGCCAGATCGTAGCGCTTTCCGCCGCTCACCTGCGAGTCAAAAATCCCCAGGAGGGCCGCCGCCAGGTTGGGATACCGCGAAACGGGGAGGGCCTGCTTGTCCGAATCGGGAAGCCAATCCAAGCCTCGCCACACTTCACATCCGTAAACCCGCGAGGGGCGAAGCGACGGCTCGAGACTCCGAAGAGCCGCGATTGCCCTCAGACTCGTCGCCACGTGGGTGTCGTGCTTGTCTGCCAGATTATGCAGGTAGACAACCTGTGGTCGGGCGGCCTGAAGTATGGAAAGAAGATCCTGACAGACTCCAGTCGATTTCGGATCTTTCACCGCACTGCTTGAATAATTAAGCTGGATCTGGAACGAATATTCGCCGATCATCGCAGCCTTGCGCTGCTCGACCTTGCGGATCGCTCGCATTTCTTCGTCGGTATACCGGGCGTAGATTCCGCTTCTCGGACTTCCAGCGCCGTCGGTGACCGTCACGTTCGAGAACCACTTGTCCGGTTGGCCGAAGCACTCGGCAACTCCATGGTAAGCCATGATTTCGGTGTCGTCCTGGTGCGCAGCAATGCACAGATGGGTGGTTCGTGACAGGGCGGTTGCTTCGTCGGCGCCGTCTGGAATGTAAAAATCTGCACCCGGGTTATTGAGCTTCATGATTCCTTTGTCCTTTCTGGTGATCTTTCCAAGCTGTTTCAGACCTCGATGGCCGGAAGACTAGCGGCGGCAACTGCCTGTCCCAGTCGTTTGTCTTGCTCGTTTGGAACGCGGACAGCCAGGCGGTTACACAGCTCGGGAAACTCCTTTTGAAGTACTTGAGTCGCCGTTGATACGATCAGGTCTCCTCCTTCACCGGTCAAGACCCGACCGAGCACCAACAGTGTAGACACATCGTAGAAATCACACCAGTGAGCAATGGCATACCCGAAATAGACACCGATCGTCTCGTAAATTTTGCGGGCACGCTCGTCTCCCGCACTCATCAGTTTCTGAACCTCAACCAGTCGGGCCGGCAGAGGGGTATCAGATGGGAAATCGAGCCCCGCCAGCGGCGCCAATCGCGCAACCGCCTGCTGCGAGAAGTACTGTGCGCCGACACCTCCATCGCCAGACCATTCGTCAACCGGAGCATCGGATCGGTAGTCCACCGGGGCGAACGCCAGTTCGTTCAGCCAATTGGTGATGTTCCCCTGTTGCGTTACGTAACCGGCCGCCAGGCTCGTTCCCATGGCAATCCCCAGAACTCCGTTCTGATTCGAAGACATCGAACCGGCAAGGGCGGTTACCTCGCCGTCGTTCACTACCACGAAGGGAATTTTGTTCCAGGCTCGTTTCAGCTCTTTGAACAAACCGCGCACTCTCTTGTTGAAAACATCGCGCGGAACTCCCCGAAATAGTGAAGCGACTCGCACTTCGTTATCGACATAGACCCCGGCCGCACTTCCACCAATTGCGTCGACGCGCGGGAGATACGTCGCCGCTCTTTTCAGCCCTTCGTTGATCTGCTCCAGATGCCACTCAGGATCAGTCTTGAAGTAAGGGTCCCAGGGCACTTCTTCCGTATGCACCACTTTGCCGTCAATCACGGAAGCATATTTGCGATCGCTGCCTCCCAGATCGAACCCGATTCGGCAGCCCTCGAAATGTCGACCCAGAGGCGCCGTTGTTTCCTTTTCCGTCGGGAAGTCGGCAGGCTCGACCGCCTCGATTTGCATCGGCGACAGATAGACCTGTTCACCCATGAAGTGGAAGTCGAAGGCACGCTTGCCGGTCGGAGAATAAACTTCACGAAGAAACTCCGTCATCTTCTGGTTCCCGCAGATTTTGACCTTGTAGCCTCCCTTTTGCCAGAGAAGAAACTTCAGTAGCCGTTCGAGGAACAAGCGGTTTGAGCTTTCAAACTCGGGTCGGTCGGGAAGGAGGCGTGTTTCATAAACCGAAATCGATCCGTCGCTGCGTTCCAGCGCCAGTTTCAATTCCTGACCGCCAGTTCGCTCGACCTCGGCCCGGTAGGCCCGGTTCCATAGCGAAGCAGGAAGAAACTGAGGATCGAGAGCGGGTTTCAATTGAGTATCTACCTGGATAAGCGCAGTCATATTCCCTCCTCGGGAGCATTATACGTCGCGCGTCCATCTTTCAAACGGTCAGACGGTTAAACCTCGCTTGCTCCCCGGCATTTGCCTGTGCTATTACGGGCACATGCATCTTGCGAAGCTGCTAGTACTCTGTCTTGTTCTCGCCCCGTTGGCCGCCCAGGACTATCGGCACATCGACCAAGTCCAAGTTCCTGCCTCTTACGAAACGCTGGAAGAGTGGCTAGGCCGGGCCGAGGAGATTAGAACCCATATCCTGGTTAGTGCGGGTCTTTGGCCGATGCCCGCGAAGACTCCTCTGAATCCTCGCCTCACCGATCCGATCAATCGGGGAGACTACTCTGTTCAGGCGGTAACACTGGAGGTCTGGCCCGAGTTCTATCTTGTCGGCAATCTTTATCGTCCGCTTGGGAGGCAGGGGCCTTTCCCGGCGCTCCTCTCCAGCCACGGGCACTGGGACCAGGGACGCTTTGAAGACACCGAAACCGCGTCGGTACCGGGTCGGGCGATCAATTTCGCCAAGCAGGGGTTCGTCGTATTTACCTATTCGATGATCGGCTACAACGAAATGGAGCCGTTTGTTGTGCATCGTTTTGAGCAGACAAAGGAACGCCAGATCTGGGGTTTCAGTCCTATGGGGCTGCAGCTCTGGAACAGCATCCGGGCCTTGGACTTCATTTGTTCTCTTCCGGATGTGGACCCGGCAAGAGTCGGCATGACCGGGGCCTCAGGCGGGGGCACGCAGACGTTCCTCCTGACGGCTGTCGACTCCCGGGTGCGGGTGGCCGCGCCTGTAAACATGATTTCCGCTCACTTCCAGGGCGGCTGCGTTTGCGAGAATGGCCCCCTGCTGCGGATGAATTGCAATAATGTGGAGATCGGAGGATTGGCGGCGCCCCGGCCGCTCCTGATGATCTCAACCAGCGGCGATTGGACCAAGAACACGCCTCAAATCGAATTCCCAGCGATGCAACAAATTTATCGCCTGTTTGGATTCCCAGACCGTGTCGCTAATGTCCATCTGAATTACGAGCACAACTATAACAAGGACAGTCGGGAGGCGGCGTATGCCTGGTTCAGCCGGTGGTTGCTCGGAACAAAGACGGAGGTTCGGGAGCAGCCGTTTACGGTGGAGGAGCGGAAAAAGCTCGAAGCGCGCCTGCCCCAAACGCCGGTTACTCTTGAAGTCCTCTTACGCAGGTTCAGCCGGCAGGCCGACGCCCAGATAGAGGACGCCCGCCCAGCAAACTGGCCAGGAATCTTGGCCTTC
>Ga0116190_1001718_pt1 | contig 18481 bp, 18 predicted proteins | sample AD_JPNTR4_MetaG_FD_89808 | JGI IMG/M metagenome (GOLD analysis project Ga0116190, IMG submission 89808) | Active sludge microbial communities of municipal wastewater-treating anaerobic digesters from Japan - AD_JPNTR4_MetaG | ecosystem: Engineered > Bioreactor > Anaerobic > Digestate | place...
AATAAAGATATTGTATTATTTAGTTATTGTAATATAAATATTGTTATTTGTTTATCCTGAATATGTTTATGAGTAAAGCGAGTAATTAAATTTGTAAGGATCTGGTGTAGTTAGAATTATTGTTTAGACGGTGTCCGCAATTATGGTAATTATCTAATAATTTCTATGACATAATTTACTGGCACACGAGAAGTCACAATCTGAAGACCAATTTTATCAAAGGGTTCTAAAACATCTTGACCTACAATTTTAAAATTATCTAACCACAAAATATCTAAGGTTAAATAGGTATTTTGGTTCCAAAAGCTTCTAATACGTTTATCGGGAAAAATAAAAATCATTCCATCATAATTTGCTGGTTTCGTTTTCAGGCCAGATAAACCCTTCTGCCATTCTGATTCATCATCGGCAATTTTAAGTTTATAAACTGTGTTATTATGAGTATATAAAAACCACTGTTGAGTGGCATTCCGATTATTAATAACCAGCAAACCCCAACTAATATAAATAGCTACAAAAGCAATATAAGCAATTAGAATAATAGCTAAAACTTGATAAAAGTTTTTATTCATAGAGATAATATTGACTCAATTTATAAATTATGCTATTTTAATAATATCATAATATTAATAAAAATACAATATGGCAAGCAATAAAAATAAAAAACAAAATTCACCGGATTTATATCCAATTTTTCATTTGGTAAGCAAAAACCCCACAATTATCCATTGATTAAAAACGAGTTATTTTGTTACAAAAACTATGTCATTAACAGAGCATGGTTTTAAACATGCTGATTTTACTGCTAAAAGAGCTGAAGAAATAGCTCAAAAACTAGGCTACAACGATAAAATAAGGGATTTATGCTTAGCGGCGGGTTTTTGCCACGATATTGGCAATTTTTTATCGCGTACTTATCATCACTATTTAGGCAGCCTCCTTTTCAGCGATTTATTTAAGGAACAATTAACAATAGAAGATCTAACTGTTATTATGCAAGCCATTACTAATCATGACAAAGAAGAAATGAAATTCACCAGTCCGGTTTCTGCGATTGTTGTTATTGCTGATAAATCTGACGTCAGAAGAAACAGGGTATTGACCAATGGCTTAGAAATTCAAAACAATATTCATGATCGAGTTAACTACGCTGCTATTGAAAATAAATTATATGTCAATGATAAAGCAAAAACTATTACATTAGCAATCAAAATTGATACAAAATATGTGCCAATTATGGAATATTTTGAAATATTTACCAAAAGAATGAATTACTGCCGTCTGGCTTCAAATTATTTAGGCTACCATTTTAATTTAATCATTAATAACTTTAAACTGCTTTAATTTCTCTGTAATCCTAAAATTTTCTTTACTTCATTAGTTTTCTTTTGAGCGATATTTAAACTATATTCTAATCCTTCATCTAAAATTTCATTTAATAATTTTATGTTTTGAATATTTTCTTGATATTTTTGCTGAATTTCTTTTAAGAAACCCCAAATTATATCTGCCAAATCATTTTTAAAAGCATCATAAGAAATGCCTTGGTATTTTTTTTCTATATCCTTAATACTTAAGTTAGTAAAACCAGAATAAATTTCTATAAGATTTGAAATGCCTGGCTTTTTCTCGGGCTGATAATAAATTTGGTTTTCTGAATCAGTAACAGCTTTTCTGATTTTACGATAAATATTCTCTTTAGTATCTAAAATGAAAATAATACCATTAGATTCTCGAGCACTTTTGCTCATTTTTTTACTAGGGTTTTGTAAGTCTCTAATTTTAGCACCAGTTTCTTGAATTAAAGGTAAAGGTAATTTGAAAAAATTTTGTTGACAAAAGCTATTAAAACGCTCGGCGATATCGCGCGCGAGCTCCACATGCTGCTTTTGATCTTGTCCAACCGGTACATAATCTGTATCATAAAGCAAAATATCGGCAGCCATTAAAACAGGATAATCAAACAAAGCTAAAGTTGCCTTTTGTTTTAATTCGACTGATTTTTCTTTAAATTGAGTCATACGATTCATTTGCCCCATATTCACAAAACAACTCAATATTCAGGCTAAATAGGGGTGAAAATAATTATCAGACTGAAGAAATATTTGAGATCTCTTAGGATCTAAGCCTAAACTTAAATATAAAGCTAATAAATCATAGCTTTGCTTTCTTAATTTCCCTTTAACATTTTCGGGAATAGTTAGGGCGTGCAAATTAACTAAACAAAACAAGCATTGATAATTATCTTGTAGTTTTAGCCATTGCTTTATTGCGCCTAAATAATGACCTATGTTTAGGTCGCCCGTGGGCTTAATGCCCGAAAATACTGTTTTTTGGCTTTCCATAGTAATTCTTTTTATTTATAATATTATACCAACAAAATAACAAAAAATCAATCGGCATCTTGAAAAATTTATTTTTTTTTGCTATATTTATAGTATCGTCAATAAAAATTTAACAAAATAAACTTTTAATATGTTGTCAATGCAATTACAACCAATTATGAAAATACTGAATTTCTTAAGTACTCCCCCAATGGTATATTTTACAATAGTCTGAGCAATCATCTGAAAAGGCTGGGGTGCTTGAGCAGCAGCTAAAAGAAATCATAAAATATGATTCTGAGCTTTTATAATTTTAAATACTTTGGGCTTTTTGGAAATTTTCTATCTGTTTATTCTACCTACCTTAACCAAGAAAAAAACAAAAAAAGAAAATAATAATTCTGAACCAAACAATGAATCACCAGAAAATTCAAAATCAAATTTATAATTATAAATTAAATGTTTAAATATGAAAAGCTCAAAACATATTTCAAAAACTATCATTTTAATTTTCTTTATTGTTCTTTTCTGTGTTCTCGGAGCTGGCTTTTTAATTGCTCAAAACAATTCCTTAAATAGTAGCTGGCTCTTTTGACCTTTCAATACCGAACCAAAAACAGTAACTAATACTGAACCAATAACTACGGCGACAACTATAAAAGAGAGCCTTTACCAAAGTAAAGTTGACTACGAACAAAAAATAATTAACGCCGTCAAACAAGCAGAAAATTCTGTAGTTAGTATTGTAGCTACAAAAGACTTACCCATAATAGAATCTTATTATTATAATCCTTTTAAAGATTTCTTTGGGGATGATGATTTTGGGTTTTATTTTCAAATTCCTCAAAATAAACAAAAGGGAACTCAAAAAAAAGAAGTCAGCTCTGGCAGTGGTTTTGTTGTTGATCCTAATGGCTATATTATCACAAACCGTCACGTTGTTGAAGATACTCAAGCAGAATACACAGTTCTTCTTAATGATGGCTCGAAACACAAGGCTACTGTTGTTAGCCGCGATCCATCGGAAGATTTTGCTTTAGTTAAAATTGACGCTACGGGATTAAAACCACTAAAATTGGGCACTGCTGATAATTTAGAATTAGGCCAAACAGCAATAGCTATTGGCAATGCCTTGGGAGAATTTCAAAATACCGTCAGTGTTGGAGTTATCTCCGGACTTCATCGCAGCGTCCAAGCTTTAGATGACAATGGCAATATCGCCACTCTAAACGATGTCATACAAACGGATGCAGCTATTAATCCCGGCAATTCGGGTGGTCCACTTTTAAATTTAAATGGTGAAGTTATTGGCGTTAATGTAGCTATTGTAAGGTCAGCTCAAAATATCGGTTTTGCTATTCCTATTAATAAAATTAAAAATATTCTCAATGATGCCATCAAAACAGGAAAAATTACCGTTCCTTTTATAGGAATTTGTCATACAGTTATCAATAGCGACATTGCTGAAAAGGAAAAATTAGCTGTTGACTACGGTGCTTGAATTACAAAAGGCAAAAACTGCGAGAGCGCTATCTCTCCAAACTCTCCCGCAGCTAATGCTGGATTAAAAGAAAACGACATTATCTTATCTATTAATGGCATCAAAATTACAGAAAAAAATCCTTTAACATCGATTATTAGAAATTTTTCGGTCGGTGATACGGTAAAATTAGAAATTCTGAGAGATAATAGAATTATTAATATTTCGCTCAAACTGGGAAGTCGCTAATAATTATTTTGAAATGAAGGGTACTAAATATGCAAAAATAGGCAAAAGAACAGGCAAGCCAAGCTATCGCACCCCCACTCCTTTTAGAAATAAGAAAATTATGAAGGTTAATAAGTCTAAAGCGATCATTTAATCTTGACTATTAATAACAAATTTTTAATTTAACAATATGGTCCCACAATTTAATCAAAAAGCACAAGAAGCTATAGAGCGCGCTCAACAATATGTGATGGAGTATCATCATTCTGAAATTCATCCGCTCCATCTACTGCTCGCTCTCATTGAACAGGAAGATAGCATTGTTAGTGCTATTTTAGATACTTTACAGGTTAATATTAATAATTTATCTCAGCGAATAAAAGAAAAGCTTACTACTTTACCTCGTTTCTTAAGCGTACCTGGTTTTGGTCAGATAATGCTCTCACAAGAAACGGTAATGGTTTTAGATACTGCCAATCGCATAGCAAGAGAATTAAATGAAAAAAATATCTCTACTGAACATTTATTACTAGGTATTATTGAAAACAAAAACGAAGCCAGCGATATATTAAAAAATTTTGATCTTAACGGTACAAAAATCAGAGAAGCCTTAGAAAAAATCAAATCAGCAAGTGCCATTGATGAAGAAAGCGGTGCAATCCAATATAAAGTACTTGAAAAATATAGTATTAATCTCACGGAGTTAGCCCGCCAAGAAAAATTAGACCCTTTAATTGGCAGGGATGAAGAGCTATACCACATTATGCAAATCTTATCACGAAGAACTAAAAATAATCCTGTTCTTTTAGGTGAACCGGGCGTAGGAAAAACAGCTATTGTTGAGGGTTTAGCTCAAAAAATTATCAAGCAAGAGGTACCAGAAAATCTAAAGAATAAAGAGATTCTTTCTTTGGATATTGGTTCAATGATCGCGGGTACAAAGTTTAGGGGTGAATTTGAAGAAAGATTAAAAGGCGTCTTAAAAGAAATTTTAGCCAATAAAGACAAGTATATTATTTTTATCGACGAGCTCCAAACAATTGTTGGCGCAGGTGCAGCCGAAGGGTCAATTGATGCTTCTAATCTTCTCAAACCAGCCTTAGCTCGAGGAGATCTAAGATTAATTGGCGCTACTACTTATAAAGATTACCGAGAATCAATTGAAAAAGATCCGGCTTTAGAACGCCGTTTTCAACCAGTAATTATTGATGAACCAACAATTGAAGAAACCCTCGCTATCCTAAGGGGCTTAAAACCCAAATATGAAGTTTTTCATGGAGTCAAAATTACTGATGAGGCAATTAGAGAAGCCGTTGTTTTATCCTCTCGTTACATTCCTGACCGCTTCCTGCCTGATAAAGCTATCGATTTAATTGATGAAGCAGCATCACGTCTAAAATTGCAAATTAATAGCGTTCCTCCAGAGATTGCTAAAGTAGAACATGAAATTCGCTTGCTAGAAATAGAAAAAGAAGCGCTCAAAAAAGAAGAAGACAAAATATCTAAAAAACGATTGACAGAAATAGAAAAAGAACTAAACCAGCTAAAAGAAAAACACAAAGAGTTAATGGATAAATGAAAGGAAGAAAAAAATTTTGTTGACAAAATACATGATCTTAAAAAACAGTTAGAATCGCTAGAAAAAGAAGCGGCAAATTATGAAAGAAATGGCGCTTTAGATAAAGTAGCGGAAATTTATTATGGTAAAATTCCGCAAATCAAAAAAGAAATTGAAAAATTAGAAAATACTTCCAAGAAAAAATCGAAAGAATATATATTTATTAAAGAAGAAGTTACGGGAGCCGATATAGCAAAAATAGTTGCTCAATGAACTAACATCCCAATCGAAAGGATGCTTGAAGACGAGAAACAAAAGTTAGCGAATATGGAAGTTATCCTTTCAAAAAGAGTAGTTGGCCAAGAAGAAGCTATTCAAGCGGTTTCAAGAGCCATTAAAAGATCGAGAGCAGGTATCTCAGAAGAAGACAGGCCTATTGGCTCATTTATGTTCTTGGGGCCAACGGGCGTTGGCAAAACAGAATTGGCTCGCGCCTTAGCTGAATTTATGTTTAATGATGAAAAGGCTATGATTAGAATTGATATGTCCGAATATATGGAAAAACATAGTGTTGCTAGACTCATCGGATCGCCCCCGGGTTATGTAGGCTATGAAGAAGGTGGGCAATTAACAGAAGCCATAAGACATAAACCTTATTCGCTTATTTTATTTGATGAAATCGAAAAGGCTCATCCCGAAGTATTCAATATTTTGCTTCAAATCTTAGATAATGGCCGTCTCACAGATGGCAAAGGTAGAATCGTTAACTTCAAAAATACTATCATTATTATGACATCAAACATTGGTGGAGAATATATTTCACAAATGGCTTCTTTAGGTTTTAGTCAAAATAATAATGAAAAAGAACAAATAGCTAAAGAAAAAGAGTATGAAAAACAAAAAGAAATACTCAAAGAAAAAATTCAAGAAGGACTAAAAGAATACTTTAGACCAGAATTTTTAAATCGTATCGATGAAATTATCATTTTCAATCCCTTAAGAGAAAAAGATATTGAAAAAATTGTTGATATCCAAGTAGAAAAAATTAAAGAAAGACTTTTAAGACAATCGATTAAACTAAACATTGGAGCCTCAGCAAAAAAATGATTGGCAAAAAATGGTTATGATAGTCAATATGGTGCTAGACCACTAAAACGGCTGATCCAAAAATCCATTCTTGATCCAATTGCTGACTATCTTATTAGGGGAGAGGTAAAGGAAGGGAGTACTATTAATGTTGAAGAAAAAAATGGCAAACTAAACTTTCAAATTAGCCACAAGAAAACGAAATAATTCAAATCGGCCACATAATAAAAAATAAAAATAAATAATGCATCGTTTATATCATTTGATATTTTCTATCTTGTATTTCTTAATCTTGTGCTTTTTGTTAATGCACCCAGTAAATTTTATCTTGGCCTCATTTCTTTTATTCTTAATACTCCTCATCTGAAAATTATTTTCAGGGCTGGCTTGACATAATTTTTTTATTCTCTTAGGATCATTTTTGATCCTCAAGGGTCTAACTTGAACTATCAATGGCAATTTAATTGTCTTATTGGGATTTCTCATAACAGTTCTCTTCTATTTACAGGCAATAAAGTGAAAAGAGATACCTCACTGATATGATATTATAAGAAATCTATTTTTTGGATTGCACTTATTTCTTTTTCTTCTTCTGTGCTATACTCTATTTTATAAACTACATTATAGCTGACATTTAATTTCTTTATTGTTAATTTTTGGAATCATTATCTTCGTTTACTGGAAAATCTTGATCGACAAAACTGCTTATACTTTTCAAGAGACTCTAATGTTTTATTTACTCTATTTAGAAATTGTTTTTCTCTTCTTTTCTCTCTCCAATGGATTTTTCATTTATCCTGTTCTTAGCTCGTTTTGGTTTTTCATATTGTTAGATCTCATTGAAAGTCTTAAAGGCAAAAATTTAGCCAATAAATTTAGCGCTAAACGCTTTCTCATAACAATTACCATCACTTTGATATTAATTCTCGGCACTAAGCTCTAAAAATAAACAAAATAATATAAAACCTCAATTTTCCCCGCCTAAATTTTTGATGTTTTTTCTCTTGTATTTTTATTATAAATTTGCTAAAATATAAGTTATATGTATGACATTCTTATAAAAAATGGATTAGTCTTTAACGGTCTTCCAGAAGATCCTTTTCAAGCTCCGATCGCTATTCAAAAGGGGAAAATTGTCAAAATAGGAGGGGAAATAAGAGAAAAAGAAGCAAAAATAGTAATTAATGCCGAAGGCAAATATATTACTCCCGGCTTTATTGATATTAACAATAGCGCTGATCATTACTTGGGCTTGATTTCTGCTCCTGAAGCCCCTAATCTTATAAAGCAGGGGATTACTACTATAGTTACTGGCAACTGTGGAGCTTCATTAGCACCCCTGGTAAATGGTAGCCTAAAATTTCTTTATCCTTGAACAAGATCTAAAGATATTAATGTCAATTGAAATTATTTGAACGAATTTCTTTGCCTTTTAGAAAAAAGAGGAATGGGAGTTAATCTAGCAACTCTGGTAGGTTGAAACACAATTAGAACCAATATCGCTGGTGAAGAATTTAAGCCCTTAAATAAAGAAGAATTGGAAAAATGTTTATTTTTATTAAAGGAGAGTCTTGAACAAGGCGCCTGAGGAGTATCTTTTGGTCTCGGATATCCATCAGAACAAGCTGTTGGTTTTAAAGAAATCATTGAGGCTAGTAAAATAATCAAAAAATATCAAGGCCTGATGTCATTTCATCTTAGAAACGAAAGAGACAACTTTCTTACTGCGGTTGAAGAACTCATTGAAATTAGTCAAAAAACAAACGCCAATATTCAAATTTCCCATTTTAGAGTATGCGACAAATCGCGTTGAAACGATTTTAAAATTGCCTTAGATAAAATAGAAAATTCTAATCAACAGAAGAAAACTAATATTAATTTTGATATTGTACCTTATGAAAGTTCCGTAGAGTCTCTCTATTCGGTAATTCCTCAGTGATTAGCCGCGGAAGGAAAAAAAGCAATGGAGAAGAATCTCAAAGATAAAAAAATTAGACAAAACTTTGTGAAAATTTTGAAACAAAACAGACAATTCTATAAAGATATCATTGTTGCTGACGCCAATAATAATTTGAGAATTAAAAATCAAAGTTTAAACAGCCTCGCAAAAAATTTCGGTCTGTCCCTGGAAGAAACAATTGTGAAACTCTTAGAAACAGAGAAAGAACAAATTTTAGTTTACAATAAAAATATTTCAGAAAGTAATATCATTAGTGCTCTTCAATCTCAAATATCAATGGTATCGTCAAATAGTACTAGCATCAATTTAGATAACCCTAACAATGTTGCTTTTTTCCATCAAAGTAGTTATGGGGCTTTTCCTAAATTTTTCTCCTATTTTGTTAAAAGCAAGCAAATCTGCTCCTGAAAAGAAGCTGTTTATAAAACCACTTATTTACCAGCAACTAAATTAGGACTACAAAATAAAGGTTTAATCAAAAAAAATTATGATGCTGATATTGTTGTCATTAATCCCTTAACTATCCAAGACGAAACTACAGAGAAAAATCCCTTTGTTTTTCCCCGCGGCATAGATAATGTTATTATCAACGGTATAGTTGTTTTAAATAAAGGCAAATTGTCTTATAAAAAAGCTGGAAGAATTTTAAGAAAAAAATAATTATTAGATAACTTAAATTATTTTTATGAATCAATATTTTATAATTAAAGGGGGGCAACCATTATCTGGGGATATTGATGTTTACGGCTCAAAAAACGCTGCCACACCTATTATCGCTGCTACCTTATTAACTAAAGAGTCAAGTATTATAGATAATATTCCTCTAATTGAAGATGTTTTTACTATGATCAAAATTCTTGAAAGTTTAGGTGCTAAAATTACCTGGATTGATAAAAGAAAAATTAAAATAGACCCCAGCCATATTAATGTGGACAAAATCGATCAAAAACTTGTCAAAAAATTACGATCCTCTGTCTTACTTATAAGTCCCTTATGCCACCATTCTCGTAGCTTTCAATTAAGCCAACCTGGGGGATGCCTTATCGGTGCTAGACCAATTGATGATCATATTGATGCTTTGGGCGAGTTCGGATTAAGAGTTAAACGAAGTTTTGAATCTTATGAATTTTATTATGAAAAATTAACCCCTAAAAATGTAGTTTTAAATCAATTCAGCGTTACGGCTACGGAAAATCTTTTAATGCTGGCTTCTTGTTTATCAGGAAAAACTACTATTAAAATTGCTGCTAAAGAGCCACATGTTTTGGATTTAGTTTCTTTTCTAATAAAAATGGGGGCAAAAATCAAAAGTTTACCTGATCACATTTTTGAAATTGAAGGTGTTAAAAATTTACATGGTGTCAAATATCACAAAATTATTCCTGATCCAATTGAGGCGGCGACTTTTTTAATTATAGGTATTGTTTGCAGGGGTAAAATTACTGTCAACAATGTAAGAATTGACCATTTAGATTTGGTCCTGCAAAAATTAAAAGCCTTTGGCGCTAAATTTGAAATTATTCCTCAAAATACTAAAGAACATCTTTTTAAAATTAAGACCTATCCTGCTTTACAATTAGAAGCAGTAGCAAAAATCCAAGCCCTTCCATATCCTGGCATTCCCACTGATATTCAATCAATGTTTGGAGTTTTGGCTACCCAAGCCAATGGTACCACAATGATCCAAGATCCCTTATATGAAGGGAGATTAAAATATATTGATGAGCTAATTAGGATGGGCGCTAATGCTATTATTGCCGACCCTCATCGTGCTTTAATTATGGGTCCTACACCATTATATGGTCAAGAAATCAATTCTTTTGATTTAAGAACAGGAGCTTGTTTAATTGGGGCCAGCCTTTTAGCAAAAGGTCAAACAAAAATTAGTAACATTTATCAGGTGGATAGGGGATATGAAAGAATAGAACAAAGGTTACAAAAAATAAATGCTAACATTAGAAGAGTAGAAGAATAAATTTAATAAATAATTAAAATTATATTGTGTTTATTAAAAAATTAGGCATAGACTTAGGTACAGCTAATACGGTAGTTTTTATCCCTCAAAGAGGGATTGTAATTAATGAACCAACAGTTGTAGCTGTTTCTCAAGATAACAATCAAATTTTAGCTATTGGCAATGACGCAAAAGAAATGGTGGGCCGTACCCCTGAATTAATTAAAACTTATAAACCTTTAAAAGACGGGGTTATCGCTGATTATAAAATTACCCGGGCAATGTTAAAGTATTTCTTTGATAAATCATTGGGACATTTTCGATTTGTCAAACCGGATTTAGTAATTTCTGCACCTTGTGGAGTTACTTCAACTGAACGCCGGGCTATTATTGATGCTGCTAAAGAGGCCGGGGCAAAAAACATTTATGTTGTTAAAGAACCAATTCTTGCCGCTTTAGGCGCTGGCATTCCTATTAATTCAGCTTCTGGCAATATGATAGTCAATATTGGTGGAGGTACTACTGAGGTTGCTGTTATTTCGTTGGGCGGAATAGTTACCTGAGCTTCAGCTAGGATTGCCGGTAATAAAATGGATAATGCTATTATTGATTATGTTCGAAAAAAATATAATGTTGTAATAGGCGAAAGAACAGCCGAAACAATAAAAATAGAAGTTGGAACAGCTTTACCCACTAAAGAAAAAAAAGAAATAGAAATCACTGGTGGTGATTTAACCGAAGGACTACCTAAAAACTTAATTATTTCCACTAATGAAACAGCCGAAGCCTTGGCTCTTGTATTAAAAGATATTGTTCAAGCCATTAAAAATGTTTTAGCTGAAACCCCCCCGGAATTAGTAGCAGATATTATGTCTCGAGGTATGTTTTTGGCGGGTGGAGGCGGTTTATTAAGAAATCTCGACGAATTGATTTCTAGACAAACTGGAGTACCAGTCTATGTAGCGGAAGATGCTTTATTTTGCACGGCCAAAGGTACGGGTATTATTTTAGATCATCTTGATACTTATCAAAGAACTATTACGGGTTCACGATAATTACTAAGAATATAACTACTTTAAATATGGCCGCCTTATTTCTTAATCAAAATATTAAAAATTTTTTAGCAAACCAAATTAGTCAAAAAAATCTTTTATCCCAAAGTTGATTATTCTATGGAGAAGAACATCTCGGCAAATTTACTACGGCTTATGAATTTATTAAAACCTTAGCTTGCGATAAAAAAAGTTGAGGAGGCTGTGGAATATGCCATAATTGTCAAGCTATATTAAATAAATGACATCCTGATATAATGATTTTTGAAACTAATGAGAAATTTATTAAAATAGAAAATGTCACTAAAATAAAAGAATTTCTTAGCTATAAACCACAACTGTCATCTAATCGCTTTGTTATTATTAACGAAGCAGAAAAATTAACCAACGACGCCGAGTCGGCACTCTTAAAAATATTAGAAGAACCACCCTTAAACAGCATCATTATATTAATCAGCTCTCAATACAAAAAACTTTTACCAACTATTTTGTCGCGCTTACTTAAAATAAGATTTTCTAAAGAGCCCAAGGCATCTCTAAAAACTTTTTTAAAGCAGCAATATCATTTAAGCGATGAAGAGGCCCTTTTCTATGTAATTCTATCGGATAATAAAATAGGTGCATCAGTAAATTTCATTCAAAATAAAAGCCTTTTTGAAAATAAAATTTATAATATTCAACTTCTCGGCGAAATTTTTCATAATAAATTTTCTGAAGTAAGTCAAATTATACAAAACATCACTGCTAATAACGAGAATGAAGAAACAGCCTATGAATCGCAAACCAAATTAATAAAAGACTGATTATATTTTCTACATCAATTAATGCTCTTTAATTTACAGATAGAAGAAAAAGAAAAAATTGCCACTCTATGAAATAAATATTTTAATTTTGATATCTCGGTGTTTTCAAAACAACAAGCCAAATTTTTAAAAAATACTCTTAATCTCCTAAACTATGCCACAGATTACAATTTAAACAAAAAATTAATGTTTGAAGCCTATTATCTTACGCTGGCATAATTTGCCTCAAAGGAGGGACTTGTTTTAATTTAAAATTTATGATAGAATAATAACAACTAATTTTTAATATGCAAAGAGAAACAAAAAAAGATCAGTTTTTTGATTGAACAACCCCTAACCAGCAGACAAATAAAATTGAACACCAAAACCAAGATCTAAACCAATCAAAACAAAAAAAATCATTAGTGCAAAAAATTAATCAATATTTTTCAAAGCATAAAATTGTACCTTTTATTATTCTAATCATTGGCGTTTATATTTTATTAAATATTTTTTCAATTGCTTTCTATAATAAAGGTTATCGTGACGCCTTACAAATTCCTCGCGAATTAAAAATACCTATCAATATCAAAACTACTGACACCTCTAACAATCAACAAGTAGAAACAAAATTAGACTTCTCGATTTTTGTAGAAGTATTAAAAACGCTCCAGTCTAAATACTATGATCGTGATAATATTAATTTTGATAAGTTATTAGAAGGGGCTATTAAAGGAATGGTCAATAGTTTAGATGACCCATTTTCGGAATTCTTAACTGCTAATGATAAAAGGGAGATGGACATTGAATTAAGCGGTACATTCAATGGTATTGGAGCCGAAGTTAGCAAAAAAAATGGAAAAATTATTATTGTCACCCCACTCAAAAATACACCAGCCGACAAAGCAGGCCTATTACCCGGTGATGAAATTTTAGAAGTTGATAACGAACCTACCTACGATATGGATTTAGATACTGTAGTATCAAAAATTCGGGGTAAAAAAGGAACAAAGGTAGAACTTTTAATTAATAGACCATCTTGAGATAAACCACGTAAATTTGTCATTGAAAGAAACGCTATTAGCGTTCCGTCTTCAGAAATTAGCTATTTACCAAACAACATCGCACTTTTAAAAATCTATAATTTTTATCAACCATTAGATTTTGAATTTCCTCAAAATGCTTATGATCTAATTAACAAAACAAGTAAAGGAATCGTTCTGGATCTGCGAAATGATCCAGGGGGATACCTTGATACGTGTCTCAATATCAGTGACTGATTTTTCCAAAAAGGTGCGACTATTTTAATAGAAGACTATAAAAATGCCGCTCCACAAAAGCTATATAAATCATCACGAAATGGATTACTAAAAGATATTCCGATAGTAGTCTTAGTTAATAAGGGTACGGCTTCAGCGGCAGAAATTTTAGCTGGCGCGCTACACGATAACCGAAACGTATTAATTGTCGGAGAAAAAACCTTCGGAAAAGGTAGCGTCCAAGAATTAATTAACCTCCCAGGCAATAATTCTCTAAAAATTACTATTGCTCATTGGCTTACTCCTAAGGGTATTGATATCAGTAAAAAAGGCATTGTACCCGATATTGAAATCAAAATTCCAGAATCAGAAATTAGTAGTGCTTATGCTGAAACTAGTTTAGAAAAAGATATTCAATTAAAAAGGGCTTATGACGAATTATTAAAAATCATTAATAAATAATAAGTATGAAAATTATTTTACTAAAAGATATACCAAATTTCGGTAAAAAATATGAAATTAAAGATGTTAAGCCGGGCTATGCAAGAAATTATTTAATCAAACAAAATTTAGCTACTATAGCAACGCCGGCCCTAATTAAAAAAGCCGAAGAGGAAAAGTCAAAAGAAATTCAACATTTAGAAGAGCAAAAAAAGAATTATGAGAGCATAAAACAACAATTAGAGAATAAAAAACCGTTAACTCTTGTTCTCCAAGTTGCCAAAGAAGGCGGCGAAGCTTTTGAATCTTTAAAAGAAGAGCAAATAAAACAAGTTCTTCAAGATAAATATAATATTATTTTGGATCCCAATACCGAGATAGAATTCCCGTGTAATATAAAAGAAAAAGGGGATTATGATCTTGTCATAAAATTCCCCTTTAACATAAAAGCAACTCTCAAAATACAAGTTAAAGAACAAATTGCTACAAATTTAGCAAACCATAAATAGCAAGCAATAAAATAAAACTATTGAGTTTCCTGAACATTAACTACTGAAACTAATTTCTTCTTGCCGTCAAATGTTTTTTTAGATTTTTTTGTGAATTGAACTATGCCATTCTTTAAAGCAAAGATGGAATCATCTTTTCCTTGCTTAACATTTCGTCCTGCATATCAATGAGTACCTCGTTGCTTCACAATAATATTTCCAATTTTTACCTTTTGGCCGTTATGAATTTTTACACCCAATCTTTTAGACTCAGAATCTCTACCCAATCTTGTAGATCCTCCTGATTTTGTATGTGCCATAAATACAACTTAAAAATTAAATTTTGAGAAAAAGTTTAAGAATTAAACGACCTTCTTTATCTAGAGTACAATTTAAAACTAATTTTGATCGATTTATTTATGAATATTCTATCAAATTTTTTCAACTTTGTAAAGACTATATTAGGCCAGTTACAAAAACACTTACGTTTCATTTTACTTTTGCTTATTGCGTTTGGTTTAGGGTTTGCTTGGGGTGCCAAAATATTTAAACGACCGCCGATCCTTATTAGCGGTAACGTCGTTGATTTAAATTCGTTATTTTCCGCTACTAGTTCACAAAGTGAGAATTATTATTCATTTACAACTGAAAAAGCTCAGCCTCAATATTATGTCGCGAGCTCGCGAGGCAAATATTACTATCCAGATAACTGTTCTTTAGCAAAAACTTTGAGTCCCAAAAATCTCTTAAAATTTAATACCGCTAAAGAAGCAGAAGATGCTGGCTATATTCTCAATTCTCACTGTCAATAAGTTTTAAATTATGTTATCGTCTTCATTAAATTGGTCTTTGTTATAATTGATATCGCCATTTTGAAAAGGGGATAAAGCATTATAATTAGTAGCTTGAATAATTTTATAAACTTTTTTATTGTATTTCGTTTGCTCTATTTTTTCTCTAATTTCTTGTGGTATCTCTTTAAGTACTTCATTAAATTTGGTTTTATTAATACTAATGATTTTATCTCACTTTCCCAAGGGTTCTAAAATATTTTTAACTTTTGTTCAATCATAGGTGGATTCTTCTTTTTCGGTTTTTGTAAAATAGCCATTATCTCCGTGAATCCTTATTAAATTATTCTCCTTTAAATAAACATCTATCTTATTTTCAATCGACTTCATCTCTTTTTCAATATTCACCTTTTTTTCTTGAAGTATAAAATACCTATCAACGGCGGCCTTAATCTCAGCATCAGAAGGTAAAGATTTAGTATACAACTCTTTAAAAACTGGACAGATATCTTTAAATCCGCATCATGAGCATCTCTTACTTGGTTTAGGACTAAATTCATTTATCGATTCGATTTCTTTAATAGTATTAATAATTTCTTCCTTAGCTTGCTCTAAATCATCATTTGTTTTTTTAATAGTAATTTTTTCATTAAATTTTAATAAATATAAACTAAAATTGAGACGATCAGTGGTTATGTTGGGTCATAATTGTTTAACCCCAATTCCATAAAGTGCTAACTGCTGATTTTTTTGAACGTCTCGAAAAGAGGGGAGAGTTCTATTTGTTTTATAATCAATAATCTCAAATTCTTCATTGCCAATTTTATCTACTCTATCTATTACGCCCGACAAAATATGAGTATTCTGGTTTTTATCTTGAATTACAGATTCAAATTTAGTTTCTAGGCCAATAATTAAAGAGTCATTGAAGTTATTTTTTTCTTTATTAGATTTATAAAAAGTCTCTAAAGTTTCTTTACCCTCTTCATAATAAACATTATTAAGATTTACTTCGCGCTTTGTTTCTAAATCAGTATATTTAACATCAGATCAATTTTGCTCGTAAAACCCCAATAGCTCTTTGAGGGTAATCGTCTGCGGCTTATGACTATAAAATCAATGAAGAATATAATGTATATAAGATCCAAATGCTAAATCTGGATTTTTGGGCTCCTTAATCTTATCAATGGCTAAGAGCTTATATTTATAGGGACATTGCTTAAAGGTGTCTAGTAAAGAGTAAGATATCCTCATATTATAATTATAAAAATTTAAAACTATCTAATTCTAGCAAAATTTATCTTATTTATCAAGTATTTAATAATCGAGATTGATAAACTACACTTAATCTGATATAATAAACTATAATAATAACTAATATGTTTAAATTATTTCAACCTTATCAAAATCTTTTTGCTGTTATTTCCACCAAGCATAATGGTCCAATGAAACTTACTAAAGATTTGCGTAACTTGGAAAACCGTAAAAACTTTGCAGCTTCGCAGGCAATTAACTATCAAGATATCGTCTCTTGCTGCTTACAGCATTCTAACAGGGTAAGTATAGTTAACAATAAATTTATAACTGAAATCGAAAACTGTGATGGATTAATTACTAATCGAGAAAACCTATTTCTTTCCATTACTGTGGCCGATTGTGCCCCTATATATTTTTTTGATCCAGAAAACAAGGTTATTGCTTTAATACATGCCGGCTGACGAGGTTTAAAAAATAATATTATTATAAACACCATTCAATTAATGAAAGAAGTATTCAATTCCCAACCAAAAAATATTTTAGTGGGTGTTGGGCCTTGCTTATGTGTAAATTGCTACGAAGTTCAAAGAAATTTTATAAAAAATTTCGCAGAATATCCAGAGGTCTTTACTAACAAAAACCAGCGTCTCTTTTTTGATATAAAATATATTATTAAAGAGAAATTAATGGAAGAAAACGTCCTAGCAAAACATATAGAGTTTCTGCCAGAATGTACTGCTTGTTCCAAAAATAAATATTTTTCTTACCGTCGAGACCAATATGGATGTGATTTGGATAATTTACAAACACAAATGGCAATCTTTGGTATTAAGATTAAGAATTAAGCCTTGTACGTACGGCCGTACGTACGTACAAGGCTTAGCTTAAAACAAAAATGAAAATCTAATAATATAAACATTTATAGCTCTTAACAACTAACAAAGCTATATCTTTAAAAGGGAAGTATTATTTTATTAAATGTTTGATAACTAACATATGTCGCACAATATACATTTTGCGACCTATATTAGTTATCTAGTAATCTCACATACTTCTAAGATGCTCAAACACAATTATTTAACTATCATTTTTAATATTCTCACTAAGGTTTCTAACACACCAATGGCAATTGTACCAAAAGCTTTCAAGATCTGTATAAAATTTCCTAAAAGTTGAGTCTCAAAAATCTTATTAATAAGAGTATATAAGGATTGAACTATTTCGTTAAATATTTGGTCTACATTGTTAAAAAAGCTATTAAAATTACCAAAATTCTCCATATTTAATAAATAATTAGTTAAAATTTTCAATTTAAAGGCTCTTCTTAACCTCTGAGAGCCCCGATATAACCTCCCTAGCTAATTTGATACGCCTTAAAGATTCTTCCTTGCCTAAAACCTCTAAAATCTCAAAGGGACTTGGCGAATATTGTAACCCTGATAGAGCTACTCTTAAAGGCCAAAGTACTCAACCTTTATCTTGATTATATTGAGTATTATTCTTAATTAAAACATCAAAAACAGCCTTAATCATTTCTTGACTAAATTGTGTCTCATTAATATTATACAATATTTTATAGCATTCGTCAAGCACAATTTTCACATCTTCCTTGCTTTGTTGTTTCCAGAAAAGAAGGGCGGGGTCATACCGAAGGTCTCTAAAAAGAAAAGAATTGTCATCAAAAAATTCCGCGAGAGTATTAACTCGTGACTTTTCTATTTGAAAATATTTAATTAATTGTTCTTCCGAATATAATTTATGATTTTTTTAAAAAACAAAATTATTATTTCCCTCTTTCTTTTGAAGAAAACCGAAAACACA
>Ga0116190_1001719_pt1 | contig 18470 bp, 17 predicted proteins | sample AD_JPNTR4_MetaG_FD_89808 | JGI IMG/M metagenome (GOLD analysis project Ga0116190, IMG submission 89808) | Active sludge microbial communities of municipal wastewater-treating anaerobic digesters from Japan - AD_JPNTR4_MetaG | ecosystem: Engineered > Bioreactor > Anaerobic > Digestate | place...
AGCGGTTCGAGTTCAAACAACAGGGTTTTCCTGATTTTGCTTTCATCCCGGAAGGGGAGACTGACCTTGCGAAAGATGATTTCCGAAGACGGCAGCAACGCGACGCAGGCGGTGTCGGAAAAAATTTTTTCCTCTGCCAATCGACGCAAAGCGGATTCAACCCCGCCGCAGGCTTTGATATCCAAAATGCGGCAAGCGGCGATCTTTCCGCCGGAGAATCCTTTCCTGGAGAGCACGACCGCTTTGATGGTCGCCTCGCTCATATCCAGTCCCAGAACGTTTTGCGGCATCAATCCTGCCTCCATTTGACAACGCGCACGGATTTGTTGTCCGCTTTTTGCACGACGGTCGTGACGGTTTTGTTCATGTCATTCATCTTTCCCGTGGAAACGATTTTAAAATAACTGCCCTTCACCGTGATCAGGTCCGGAGGGATGCTGACCGCGTCCATTCCCGGCACCTGCTTATACCACTGGGCGTCGGATAAGTCATTTCCTTCTTTGCGCCGGTATTCGTCCATTTCATCGGCCATTTCTGGCGTGACGGTGTCGGAAAGAGAGCGCAACACCAGTTTGGGCGCCGTGTTGATATTGATTCTTCCGTCGCTGTCCACGGTGACCAGCTGGGCCAGCGGCGGCCTGTCTTTTGTGCCGTTGAAAAGTTCTTTCGTGATTCCCTTTATCATAAGCAGTTCTTCGATGCAATCCATCGGCGCGTTTTTCGCTTGATGGGGCGTATCGAGTGCGGCGTAGAAGGAGGACTCCGCGCCGCCGGGCGTTGGTTCGTCGTCGGCGTCGATCCAGTCTTTGATGGAAGCCACGATTTCCTCCGCCTGGCTTCGTGTCAGGCCGAATTCCGGCTGCAGCAAAAGCCGGATGAGCATCGCCTTGACTTCTTCATTCTCTTCACTGCCGGAAACGAGTTTGTTGATCGGAATTTTTCCCGTTTCATCTTCCATGTGCGCTATGAAATACCCGTTATTGAACAGGGCGCCCGACTGCAGGGAAATGGATTCCATTTTCGCCCAGTCGTCGCGCAGGGTGTCGTAATCGTTTGGCGAGTTGCCCAGGATGGCCGCCGCGGCGTAAACTCCGGATTTGGCGATATAGCTTAACCGGATGCCGTCGCTGATATTGACCGCGTCGTAAATGTCGGCGCGCGAAAGCCGGTTGAGCTCGATGACGACGGCCACCAACACGACAACGATTAAAATCACCGTGATCAGCGCGATGCCTTTTTGATTGAAGGAATTTTCATTCATAGCGTTTGGGCCGCCGGTAAAAACACCCGGGTCGTGAATTTGTATGGATTGTTCGAATCATGCGGATTGACCAGGAAAAGCTCAATTTTCACCGCCGTCGGTATGGGACGCCGCGATGTTCCGCGCGCGGCAGAAGCGTCCCAGGAATCCGTCTGAATGCCGGCTTCATCGTAAAAACTCAACCGAAACATCTCCGCATTTTTGCAGATGGCGAAACCGGATGCGGAAGTCTCTTCCTTTTTCGGTTTGGCGCCAGAAACATCGGCCCTGAACAGGGAAAAACCGTTTTTTCCGTCATTTTCGGCGGCGTAATAGGTGATCATTGCGGGTTGTCCCGCCGCGTCGTTTTCGCCAAAGGACAGATGGGCGGCGGACCAAAAGGAAACATGGGAAAATTCACGGCTGCCCAGTTTCTTCTTTTCCGCGCTGAAGTAAAAAGAGCCCTCCGAAGGCTGCAGCGAGTTCAAATCTTTGATGATCCTGTCCATGGCCACTCGCGCCATATTGTAGATCGCGCTTTCTTCTTCCATCTGGCGGGCCGTCCGCAGGGTGCTGCTGTAGGACAGATAGACGGTCGTCATGACGACGCTTAAGATAAAAACGGCAACAAGGACCTCGATGAGGGTAAAACCCCGCGTCAGGCTTGTCTTGCGCATCATGCCGGCCGCCATCATTTTACATCCCCGCCTTCTTGTATAGGAGAAGCTCATAGGTTCCCCGGCGCGTAAACAATTTGTTGGTCACCGTCACCTTGATTTTTTTGAATTGCGGCAGTTGCGTGTCCCCGATTTCCAGCCGCCAGACGTACTCGGGGTAATCGGAACCGAAATCGCCGTTTTCGACATGATTGTAGAGTGACGAGGACGTTTCGGCTTCCGCCATCTTGCTTTCGGCCAGAAGCGCCGCCGTCGTCAGGAACCGTGATTCCGTGGCCATGGAAATGCTCTGGGACTGGGATCGGAAGACCGCCACCAACGCGATGGCCAGAATGGCCATTGCGATGAGAACTTCCATCAAGGTAAAGCCGCGCGTTTTTTCCCGTTCCATGAACCTCTTTTACTTTACTGAAGAATTTCCTGCCCCGTAAATGGGCATGTCAACATATTGATTGTAAACATCCGTGACGCCCAGAAAGGGATTGATGACAAGAGTCATTTTTTCATCCTGATGGGACAAATGAATGACCGCGGGCGAGCAGACATTGTCCCGTCCGCATCGGATTTTGACTTCGCCGGCCGATTTTTTGGTGTTGTTTTCGTCGATGACATCGAGTATCTCCACGCCGGCGGGCAGATGCCTGGGGTTTTTCATGATTTCATCTTGTTTTTCCGCCGTCATGTCCGCCGTAATGATCCAGTAGGCGGCGCGGGATACATCCAGGCACAAAATCTGGTCAATCTGCGTGCGGACGGCATCGGCGCGTAGCTGTCTTTCCAGCCCGATGATCTGTCGAGAAGCTTTTTTGAGGCTGTCCCCGGTTAGGGCGTATCGGGTCGAAGGCACGGCCAGCACCAGCACAATCCCGATCAGGATAATCACCAGCATCAGTTCGACGAGCGTAAAACCCCGTTTATTCAAGTTCCCAGTTGTTGATGTCCCGATCCACACCTTCTCCTCCGGGTTCTCCGTCCTTCCCCAGGCAAGTCAGGTCAAAATCGCCATGGCTGCCCGGGCTGATATACACGAAGTCGTTTCCCCAGGGATCTTTGGGGACCTTGCCTTTTTCCAGATAACCGCCCTCGCGCCAATTCTTGGCCGGCGTGCCGACCGACGGCGGTTCGACCAGGGCTTGGAGTCCCTGCTCCGTCGTCGGGTAGTTGCCATTGTCCAGCTTGTAGAGCTTCAGCGCCGATTCCAGCGCTTCCATCTGAATTTTGGCCTTGGCCTGCCGCGCCTCGTCGGGACGTCCCATCACGCGGGGGATAATCAGACCGGCCAGCACCCCCAGAATAATGATGACCACCATCAGTTCAATCAGGGTGAATCCCGCCTGACGGTTCGTTTTTTTCTTGCGAATTTTCATAAAGCCCCCTTTTGCTGTGTTTTGATTATCGGACCAGTTGATTCATTTCAAAGATCGGCAGTAAAATGGAAACGACGATGAACAAAACGATCAGTCCCATGAAAATCACCATCAGCGGTCCCAAAAGAGACGTCATTTTGGTGACATCCGTCTGCGCTTCCGTTTCATAGGCGGCGGCCACGCGGTTGAGCATTCGCTCGAGGGTGCCGCTTTGTTCTCCCACGGCGATCATCTCTGTCACCAGTGGCGGAAACAGGCCGCTTTGCGTCAGCGGACCGGAGAGCCCCTTGCCTTCCTCCAGATCCTTCGCGGCCTGATGAATGGCGTCGCCGATATGGACGTTGTTGACGATGTTGCGCACGATTTCCATGGCGGCCAGAAGCGGCACGCCGCTTTGCAAAAGCGTGGCCAGCGTGCGGCAGAAACGGGCGATGGCGATTTTGCGGTTGATTTTTCCGAACACCGGCATGTTGATTTTCATGCTGTCCCAGGCGCGACGCCCCGCATCGGTGGCGTTTTTGAGATATCGAATGAAGAGAATGGCCGCGGCTAAAACCATCAGAATCAACCACCAATAATTTTTCAGAAAATTGCTGATGGCGATTAAGAGGACCGTGATCAAGGGAAGGGTCTGATGCATGTCCTCAAATGTGCTGGTGATTTTGGGCACTAAAAACGCCATGAAATAAAAAATGACAAACGTTCCCACGAACAGCATGACCAAGGGATAATACATCGCCGATTTGATTTTTCCCATCAGTTCCTGCTGGTTTTCGCTGAAATCCGCCAAACGTTCCAGAACCAGATTAATGGTTCCCGAAGCCTCTCCGGCTCGGACCATGTTGAGATAAAACGGCGGAAAGATTCCGGGAAAAGCGGACATGGCGTCGGTGAGGCTCTTGCCTTCGTTGACCTGATCGCGGATTTGCGCGATGGTTTTTTTCAACAGTCCTTCGCGGGCCTGTTTGATGAGAATGGAAAGGGAAGGAACCAGCGGCATGCCCGCGCCCAGAAGCGTGGAGAGCTGTCGGGTGAACACGGCGACCTCGGCGGCGGAGACCCGCTCCCAGAGGTTGATGCTCAGCATTCCGGAAAGGGCGCTTTCTTTTTTGGGCACGGACGGTTTAATGTCCACGGGGTAGACGTTTTCTTCGCGCAGCATTTGCCGCGCGGCGGCCAGTCCCGGCGCGTCAATAAACCCCTTGCGCTGATTTCCTTTTTCATCCAGAGCGATGTATTCGAAAACGCTCACCGGCTTTACTCCGCTGAAATCCTAAAGATGCGTATCTCTAGCATAGATTCCGTCAACATTCAATCCGCCGCGCCGACCCCGGTTTCATAAAAAAGGGGCTTATCAGCCCCTTTTTGTATCATCATGTCTGATTCATGCTAATGAGCATGAATTTCTAAAAATCCCGACAACGTTCCCGACGAGGGTGAAGAAGCCGACGGTGTCGCCCACCATTCTCTGGATTCCGCGCTTTCGCCGTTCGCGTTTACAGCGGTGACGACGATAAAATAAGTCTTGCCGTTTTCAATGTTGGTGGTGGCTGTCGCCGCGTAGGGTCCGTCATCACCCGCGTCTGGCACATAATCTGTCGGCGCTCCCGTTGATTTCAGCACGCCCTTGGCCGGACCAATGTAGATGACGTACTTCGTGACCGCAGGCGTGGCGGTCACTTTGTTCCAGGCCACTGTGATTTGGCCATCTCCGGCTGTGACATTCGTAATGGTCGGCGCCATGGGAGGGGGTGTTTCGCTGGGCGAGGCGAACGCGGCAAAAGAGCGGCTGCTTTCCAGTGCGCCATCCCAGGCGGTGACCAAGATGGTATACACGATTTTGTTATCATCCGTTGAATTGTCAAGGCCGGTAATCACTTGGGAACATAAGCCTGAGGAACAGGTCCCGGCATCGTCAATTTGGTCGTTGTCAATGTTTAAAAGACTGTCCATATAGCTGTAATACAAGGTGTATTGATCGGCTCCGACCACTTCATCCCACGTTACGGTGATTTGAGTGTTTCCGGCGTTGGCGCGGACATTGGAAGGCGCCTTGGGCGGCGCGGGGTCGCTGGGGGTGGCGGAGACGATTTCAGACAAATCGCTTTCACCGTTTTGGTTCACTGCAGTGACGGCGAACCAGTATTCCGTACCGTTGGTCAGGTTGGTTATTGTTAACGTCGCGCTGATCAAACCGGTTATTTTGGTGCCGGCCAGCAGGGTGGAGGCGCTGGGCTTGTTGGTGCTGCTGTAGACACCCGCCGTGTCGGCGATGTAATAGACGTTGTAGGTTTCGGCGTCGGCGTTCATGGTCCAGTCCAGCGTCACTTCCTTGTACCCTGCGTTGGCAATGAGTTGCGTGCCTTCAATTTTGGGCTTGACCGGCTCCGGCTTGTCTTCCTCCTTGGGCGCGCAGGCGGTGATCGCCAGCGTCATCAGGCACAGCAGGACAAAATACCTCAATGATTTTTTCATTTTCACTCCTTTGAAACTTCTTAAAAAATCCGGATGAACCCTGTTTGCATGGAATGATTGAGCACGGGAAGATTCAATGACTTTTCCGGATGATTATACGATAACTCTACCTCATCAAATCACGCTGTCAAGTTAATTTTTGCCGGGCAGCGAATTCATATAGCGGGCGGCCAGTTCATCCGCGGGTTCGAGGCAAAGGCTCCTTAGATACGCCTTGATGAAACCCTTGAGGAAAACAGCCGCCGGCAGTTTCTCCGTTTTGTCGTCTTCAATGTTTCGCAGATAATCGAGGCGAATTTTGGTTTCCTGATGGATTTTTTCCAGGGTGACGCCCAGTTGGGTTCGCATGTCCTTGAGGTCCGCACCGGTTAAAACGGAACGGCCAAGGATGTCCCGGATGCGTTCGTTTTTCTCGATTTTCATTTTTAAATCCGCGGCATCGGTTCGGCGGGCGGCGAAAAAATCCTTGTGTTTGCTGATGTCAAAAATATTGACGGGTTCTTTTTTGACCTGGGCGCTTTTTTCCATCACGTCGAGGATGCCGTTTCGGGCGAGTTCCTGATTGTATTTCTCCCGTTCATGTTCGTTGATGAGCGTGGCGTAGGCCTTGTCCAGCAAGGCGAGAATTTCCCGCCGCTCGTCTTGGGAGAAAAAAGAATAGCTCACCAGGGAATCGGCCTGATACATCTGCAGGGCGTAATTATAGGCCGCCCGTATCTGGGCGGCGTTTGCGTCCGGCCGAATGTCCAGCATTTCATAATAATTCATTTCAGAAAATTTTTTGTCCATGGAGCCCCTCAATCCGCGACCGTGTCCCGGCAAGGTTTCGTTTAAAGGTAATTGAGCGACAACTGTTCACCGGAAGACGCGCTCAATTTTTTGCTCAGGTCACGCAAATCATTGGCGGCGCGGGTGTGCGGGTATCGATCCAAAAAGGACACCCGCTGGCAGACGGCGTCGTGGACGTGCTCGTCATAGGCGATGTTGCCGGCGAACTCCACGTTCATTCCCATGTGCGTTTTGATGAGTTTGCAGATTTGTGGACCCAGTGCAATGTTGTCCTGCTTGTGCATCTGGTTGATGACCAGCTTGAAGCAAAAGGTGTCGAAGTCTTTTTTGATCAGCTGATATTTTTCAGGGAAGTCTTTCCGGATGACGGATACAATGCGCTCGGGCTTGCTGAAAGAAATTTCATCAAAGTGCTGCTTGACCTTCTGCTCCAAGTCCTTGAAGTGGGCCGCGGAAAAATAATGCCGGATTTTGCGGAAATAGATCGCGCGCATCAGTCGGTAAACATTTTCGATGGAGGTCGGCTCCGGCGTGGTGATGAAAATTCCGTTGCGGGAAGCCAGGAAAAAATCAAGCGTATTGAAAGACGTGCCCGCGCCCAAATCCAGCAGGATGTAATCGTAATTTAATCTGTTGATGGCCCTGAGCGTTTTTATTTTTTTTTCATAGGGCAGATTGGCGATATCTAGCGTGTCGTTTGCGCCGCTGATCAGAAACAGGTTGGAACAGGGTGTGGGCAGCTTCACGTCTTCGAGCGTCAGATGCTTCTTGGCGATGAAATCGGAAAAACATTTTTCCGGATACGGCACCCCCACGAAAGTGTGGAGATTGGCCGCGCCCAGATCCAGATCAATCAAGAGCGTTCTTTTGCCCGCCTTGGCCAGGAGATGTCCCAGAGAACTGGCCAGAAAACTCTTGCCCGAGCCTCCTTTCCCGCCCCCAATCGGCCAGATATGCGCCATAGTCCGTCCGCTTTGATATTTTTTAAACCCCATACACGATAAAATAATGATATTCAAGCGGTAAATAATGTTTTTACCGATTTTTTGCCGTATTTTGGGGACGCGCTTTTCGAAGCCGCCAGGGTGCGGTCAAAAAACAGAGAAATCATGGGAGCGCAGAGGCGCATGGAGCGAACTTCCTTGACATATTCTTCTTTTGTCCTTAAACAGTTTCTATCAAAATGTGCGAAATGCGGCAAACCATTTGGATTTTCAAAACGGCGGTGAATGCATGATCACGGGGGATCCCAAAATAAAAGTCGCTCTGCTTCAGCATTTTCAGCATGCCGATTTGCTGTTGAACGGGGACTATCGTCTGCCGGACGGCCGCGCGGTCAGCGGCCGTCATTTTGTCCGGGGCGATCACGGCGCCGTTTCGCTTTCCGATGAGGCGCGTCAGGATGTGATCCGGAGCGGGGAAATCCGGCTTGCCGCCGCAGAAAATTCGTCTTTTTCGCTGAGCGATGTGAAAATCGGCATTGATTTTCACTGGCAGAGGACGCAGGCGCTGACCTTTTCCGCCGACATCATTTTGCTGGCCGCCGGCGGCTCTTCTTTTCATCTCATCAATGAAATTCCGCTGGAGGATTATCTGGCCAGCGTCATTTCCTCGGAAATGTCGGCCCGCGCGCCGCTGGAGTTTTTGAAAGCTCAGGCCGTCACGGCCCGCAGCTGGCTGGTGACGATGCTGGAAAAGAAGAAGGAGCCGCGGCGGGAGAACACCGCCGGCGCCGGTGATGAAAGGGTCGTCTGGCGGGATGTCAACGACCATGACGCTTTTGATGTTTGTGCCGACGACCATTGCCAGCGTTATCAGGGAATCACCCGAATCATTTCTCCGAATGTCCGGCAGGCGGTCAACGACACGCGGGGGCTCTTTTTATGTTCCGGCGGCCGCATCTGCGACGCGCGTTACCACAAATGCTGCGGCGGGCAGACGGATGTCTACGCTTCGGCATGGGAAGACCGGCATTATGACTACCTGAGCAACATCAGCGACGACGCGGATTTTCATTCCCCGGTGCGCTCGGAGGATGAGGCGAAATGGTGGCTCACCGGTAGACCGAAGGCTTACTGCAATACGGCCGATCAAGACGTGTTGAAGGCGATTCTTCCGGATTTCGATCTCGAAACGGCGGATTTTTACCGCTGGCGGGTTGATTATGAGCGGGAAGAGCTCGAAGGCCTCCTCAGGGAGAAATCCGGTCTTGATTTCGGTGAATTGAAGGCGCTGATTCCCCTGGAGCGCGGTCCTTCGGGCAGAATCCGCCGGCTGAGAATTGAGGGAACCCGGCAAGCCGTGATAGTCGGCAAGGAACTGGAAATCCGCCGCTGGCTTTCAAAAAGCCACCTGTTAAGTAGCGCGTTTGTCGTGGAGGACGTCAGGGCCTTCGACGGATCGGTGAATCAATTTATCCTTCACGGCGGCGGATGGGGGCACGGCGTTGGGCTATGCCAGATCGGCGCGGCGGTGATGGCCTCCCGGGGATTCAAGGCCGAAGAGATTCTGGCGCACTACTTTACCGGCGCTGAAGTGCGGAAACTCTACTGAAGAAGATTTGTTCCGGAACTTGTCATTTCGGCGCGGTCGGGAATCTGCGGGAAAAACAGGCGGGGCCATCGCGGAAGGTAAATATGTCTGCATCGAAAACAGAAACCTCAACGGGCAAAGCCGGTTCATGGAGACCGTGGATTTGGGTGCCGACCCTTTATCTTGCCGAAGGCATTCCTTACGTGATTGCCATGACCGTCAGCGTCGTGCTCTACAAGAACATGGGGCTTTCCAACGCGCAGATTGCGTTTTATACCGGCTGGCTTTATCTTCCCTGGGTCATCAAACCGCTGTGGAGCCCGTTTGTGGATATGATCCGCACCAAGCGGTTCTGGATTCTGGCGATGCAGCTTGCCGTCGGCGCGTCGCTGGCGGGTGTCGCCCTGACCTTGCCCGCCACGGATTTTGTGCGCTATACGCTCGCCTTTTTCTGGCTGATGGCTTTTGCCTCCGCCACGCATGATATTGCCGCCGACGGTTTTTACATGCTGGGGCTTGACGCGCCGCAGCAGGCGGCGTTTGTTGGCGTGCGGGTGCTTTTTTACCGGATTGCCACGATTGCCGCCGAAGGCGGACTGGTCTTGCTCGCCGGCCTGCTGGAAAAACACGGATACCCTGCAGCCGGCGCGTGGTCGCTGACCTTTACCGGCGCGGGCGCGGTTTTTCTGGCTTTTTTTCTCTATCACTTTTTTGTCTTGCCGAAACCGGCCGAAGATGTCAGCGCGCCGTGGGACAAATCGAAAAATTTTCTTGCAGAATATTTCCGCATCATCACGCTTTTTTTCCGGCGCGGGGATATCGGGCTCATCATCTGCTTCTTTTTGTTTTACCGGTTTGCCGAGGCGCAGCTCACCAAAATGGTCGTTCCGTTTCTGCTGGATACGCCCGCCGAGGGCGGTCTGGGCCTGACGACGGCGGAGGTCGGCGTTATTTACGGCACGGTGGGCGTCATGGCGCTGATGTTCGGCGGTCTTCTGGGCGGCTATGTCATTTATCGGAACGGCTTGAAATTCTGGCTTTGGCCGATGGTTTTTGTCATGCACCTGCCGGATTTGATTTTTGTTTACCTGTCGCATTTTCAGCCTCAGAATTTATGGCTGGTCGGATCTGCGGTGGCGGTGGAAAAATTCGGCTACGGATTCGGTTTTACCGCCTACACGGTGTATATGTTGATGGTTTCGCAGGGCCGATACAAAACGGTGTTTTACGCCGTCGCGACGGGCATTATGGCGCTGGGGATGATGATTCCCGCGATGAGCAGCGGATGGATTCAGAACATGCTGGGCTATAAAAATTTTTTCATCTGGATTCTGGTCACGACGATCCCCGGTTTCGTTGTGGCGGCGATGGTGAAGATTGATCCGGAATACGGCAAGAAGCTCAAAAAAGAACCACGCGGCTAGCGCGGTTCCGTAAAACGTTATGAAGCTTGTCATTCCCGCGAAGGCGGGAATCCGGAACTTGGTAATGCTGGATTTTCGAGTTAGGCCGGGTAATGACAAAAAAGATTTGAAAAATTGAGTTTGCTTTGCGGTTTAAAAAATATGAAAAATAAACAAATTAATACAGCATTTATTCTCGGGGCCGGGCTGGGAAAGCGGCTCAGGCCGCTGACCGAGAACACGCCCAAGCCGCTGTTGGAAATCGGCGGCCGGCCGATGATAACATACGCGATGGAACATCTGCGGGCCGTCGGCGTGAAAAGATTCATCGTCAACACGCATCACTGCGCGGAAAAATATGCAGAGGCATTTCCCGGAAATAACTGGAAAGGGATTCCAATTACGTTTCGCCATGAGCCGGTTTTGCTGGATACCGCCGGCGGCATCAAAAACATTGAGGACCTGATTGCCGGAGAAGAACGCATCATCGTGTACAACGGCGACATTGTCACGAGTCTGCCGCTTGAGCCGCTCATTGAAAAACATTTTGCGCTGAAGACGACCGTCACGCTGGCCCTGCGCTCAGCCGGACCGCTGCTCAATGTCAATATTGATCAAGACGGCTTTGTCTGCGACCTTCGGCATCTTCTGAAAAATAACGGGGTAAAGAAATGCCTGTTTGCCGGCATTTATATTGTGGAAAACTCTTTTCTGGAGTGGTTGGAGGCGGGAAAAATCGAGTCCGTCATCCTGCCACTGGTGAAAATGATCAGGGAAGATCCGCATTCCGTCGGCGGCGTCATCATTGACGATGGCTTTTGGTATGACGTGGGCACGGTGGAGGAATACAAACGACTGAATGAAGAAAGTGTCTTAAGGAAGACTTAAAAAATAAAACATGCACAAAGAAATTCAAAAATTCCTGACCGGTCATCTGGGCAGGGTTGATTTCAAACTGGAGCCGATCAGAAAAGGCGGCTCCGACCGCCGGTTTTACCGCGTCGTGCTTTCCGATGAGATCAGTTTCATTCTCATGCATTACGGCGATGAAGTGGCGGAAAACGCCCACTGGGCAAGCATCAACAAATTCATGGCCTCGCTGGGCATGACTGTGCCGCAAATCATTCTGCAGGATGCCGGCAGACATTTTATTTTGATGGAAGACTTGGGCGATGTGGATTTGTGGTCGCTGCGGTTCGAGTCCTGGGCAAAGCGGCGCGATTATTATTTTCAGGCGCTTGCGCAGATTTGCCGTTTGCATTCCTTCAGTCTGGAGAGGCTGCCGGCGGATTTGCCGTTGTCCGAAAGTTACGGTCCGAGACTCTATCAATGGGAGCACGATTATTTTCTGGAAAATCTTGTCGGGGAGGTCTGCGGAATCAAATTGTCGTCAGACGATGCCGCAAGGTTGAGGAAGGAACTGGATGGGCTTTCCGCACGCCTGCAGAAAATAGAACCGTCGCTGATTCACCGCGATTTTCAATCGCAGAACATCATGATGAAAAACGAAAGACCCGTGATGATTGACTTTCAGGGCATGCGCCGGGGGTGTCTTTTTTACGATCTGGGGTCGCTGCTTTGCGACCCGTATGTTCCCTTTGAAGATGAAGAAAGAAATGAACTGCTGGACTTTTATTATGAACTGATGAAGGCTTCTTACTGCCGCGATGAGTTTGCTCGAAACTTTTGGATGGCTTCCGTACAGCGGCTTCTGCAGGCGCTGGGCGCCTACGGATTTCTGGGATTCAAGAAGCACAAACCGGCTTTTCTGCATCACATCGCCAATGGATTGGGAAACTTATTAATGGCGGTGGATAAGATCGGCGGACTTGAAACACTCGGCGATTTGGCGATGGAATGCGAAACCATTGTTGCCCGGCGGAAATATTGAAATGCATCACTTCATACGTGATCTTTCGATTTTTTTGCCCCTCCGATATAACGCCCCGTGAATAAGGGCGGCAAGCAATAACGATAGAATGGGTGCTGCGACAGGCAGTAATCCCAATCGTTGAGAGGCCAGTTGTTCCAATGGGCTGTTGACGTGGTGCAACCCGATTGCCGCTATGATGCTCGCATTCATGAAACCTTGGAGAAGCAGGGCGGTCAACAACATGTCCAGTCCATTGAAGCGATGTTGGGCAGCGGTTAGGATATTAGGCACCAGAAGGCTCAGAAGAAAGAACTCAGGAATAAAAAAACGCCCCATGCCCCACGCTACAAAACCATATGCTTGCATTGAGGAAATGTATAAAAGATGAACGATGGCCAATGCAATAATAATGGCACGTGTCTTTCCGCTCAATGCCTCCGACACTACGGCATCCTTTTCCGGTCGGGACGGTGACGACCAAAAGCAAGCCAGCATGAGTCCCGGGAATAGTGACCATAGGCTGACACCGGGAGAAAACAAATAAAAGTTAAGTTTCTCAAGAAGATTGGGCAAGTCCCATGGTGTTGGATAGAGAATAAATACTTCCATGCGCGAGTACCCGGTAGTCATGAGAGATCCCAGCAAGAAAAGATTGGTTAGTGGTAGCAGGCCGGCTGCAACAAGGAATGTCACCCCCAATATCATCTGTCCGACAAATGTTTGTTGACGGAAAAGAAAGATACACGTGATCAGCAGGGCAAGTGGGCCTACGAGGTATGTCGTGAAAATTGACCATCCCATGCAAATACCTGAAAGTATCAAAAGCGCCAATTGTCGTGGTCCCGAGTATCTGGAATAGATAAGACCCGCTGCTGTCCCTGTTACGAGCAATGATGTGCCGAACATATCATGGTAATAATGCGTCGCAGTTGCCCACCATGGCGTTCCCAGTCCGGCAACAATCGAGGTTAAAAAACCCAATGTGCGGGAACCGCCGAGCTGTGTTGCAATAATAAAAAGTGCGGCTACCGCAAGCGCGCCCATCGGCGCGATAAGTGTCCACCGCAGGATTTGCCAGACCTGTTCATAATGGTCAGAGAAGCGCAGCCCCAAAAAGAGACAGGCGCGATACCACGGCCAGCCGAGAACAAATTGTCCGACGCTGTGGTTGACATAATAACGGCCATTGTACTCGAACATATTGAAAGGAATGATCTTGAACTGTTCCGTTTGGGTTTCCCGGTTGATCAAAGCACTGCCCTGAAGTTGACCATCAACAAAATACAAACGACCACGTTCCACGAACTGCTCGAGCACTGCCCCTTGCAGAACGAACGGTTCATTTGGCGTCAGACCGTAAATAATCCAAAAGGTCAGCAAAATCAGTAATGCTGTTGTCCATGCAACCGGCTTACGGCTTATTGAAGCTTGAAGGGACTTGCTGGAGTCGTTTGTCCCGCAAAAAATCATGCTTTCCCCTTTCCTATACAGCGGATGGATCACTAAGATTTGATACAGAAATTAGGACACGGCCGGAACCAATCCTTGATCTAGAATCAGTTAACCTTACAGCTTCTTTCTCTGTTTATATGGATAATCATCAATAAAAATGCTCGGGACAGAAAGAAGTATAGGAAACGTGTTTTTTTGTGTCAAGAACATTTTGAACACGGTTGGTGATCGTCAAAACGTTAGCGGATCCGAAACACTCAGCGATCCAGCGATGGAATGCAAAACCATTGTTGCCCGGAAAAATTATTATCAGGAAGGTTGGAAATAAACGTCCTGTAGTCCAAATATTTATTAAGCTTTCATGGTTTCCCTGTTGAGGGATTTTTTCAATGTCGGAAGAAAAAATAAACATCATATTTTCCTGGAACCATTTCGGTTCTTTCCATCACGGATGATTTTACGGCGACTTGAAGGAATTACAAATCAATCCTGATTTTCCAGTATAAATCTCAATAAATATTGACACGAGCGGGGAAAGTATGCTTTTCTGCATTCACTTCAAGGGAGAAAGTTAAAAACAGAAAAGACCATAGAAGATTTCCTTTTTGGCGGGAGTAATCTGTTTCCGCCATGAATAAGAAAAAAATCCTTCAGCGGCAGAAAATCTCTTTGATCGGGTCGAGAAATCAGAAGAAGAGCTCTCTGGAGCAGACAAAAAAGATGAAAAATTATTTGAATCGATGGTGGGTCGTAATCTTTTTATTGATCAGTATTGTACCGAGCGGATGCGGTAGCTCCTCGGGATCTGATTCATCGGTTTCAAGTTCCATCTCACTGCCCCGAATTACCGTAACTTCTCTGGCTTCATGTTTGGTCGGGCAGGCTTACAGCCAACAAATCAGTGTGACCGGCGGCAGCGGCGCGAAAACATTTTCCATCACCCAGGGGTCGTTGCCCTCGGGAATAACGCTCTCCTCGGCCGGAAAGCTCTCCGGCATCACATGGGAGGCTCCGGGAGTCTTTCAGTTCACGGTAATGGTTGCGGACGATTCAGGGTCAAGCACACAGAATCTGTCACTTGCCGTTGTCGCGAAAAATATTCCCCAGCAGCATCCCTACGAAACGATCAAGGGCAATCCTTCTTATTATTATGTGTCTCAGGATGCTGGCTTATGTGCGGCGACATGTTTTTACATGACCATGAAATATTACGGTGATCATCTCAAACATGTAAAAACCGGGATTGTAGACCAGAATTGTCCTGCCGAAATCACGGAGAACATTAATTATCCGACGGAAGTTTTGGCCACGTCGCAAACAGCGGAATATCTTGATTACATCGATAGTCAGTATAATGTCTTGCCCGGCATTAACTTTCCCTCTCTTATTGAAGCCGCCGAACGACTTCTGGATGAATCGGGCAGCAGCGCTCTGTATAGCCAGGTGATGGCAGGCAATTACGGAGAGACGCTCACGGGAACAGAAAATGACATTTCCGATCAAAAAAGAAATATTTTCCTCACTCAAATTGTCCCGTTTCTGAATACCGGCTCTCCGGTTCTGGTGCACCTGTGGAGATCACCGATTCTCGGGATTCCCTCTTCAGGGCATTATGTGCTGGTTATCGGATACGACGATACCGAAGGGGTTGTGTATTTTATGGATCCGAATGATCTGAATCATCAGGGGAACCAATGCGAATGCGTGGTGACAGACAGCGACAACCCCAAGGTGTGTTTTATACAAAAAGTTGCCTTCAATCTTTTTATCGAAGATTACTGGTATAAATCCGATGATCCGTTCGAACTCAATGCCCGATGGGATGGAAACTGGGTCGGATTCCGTCATTAATGTCGCGGCAACATGTCCAGTTGATTTTTTTTTATGATGTCGAATTCGTTTCGATCCAGGAAAAGAGCCTGGTTGACCCCTCTTTGATTGAATTGGCGCTGATTGAATTGATAAGAAATTGCTTTTTGATGTAGGGAATATAAGAAGCGATTTCTTTTGTGCCAAAATAATTGAAGGTATTGCTTATTGAAGAGAAGTAAATTCGCTGAACAAGCTAAATATTTCAGGATGAGGTCATCAGGCTCTTTATGATGTTCGCAAAACGTATTTGGGCAAGAAGCCGTTCAGACCGGACCACATTTTTTTCAGAATTGACGAGCTAGTAAAACCGTCGGCTTTACCCCCTGATGCTTTATCGCTTGCCCTAAAGCCATTGTTTGATTATCCCACATTTTTTTTAGACTGATCCAAACCGCTTTCCTCACCATGAAAGAATCTTCCGTCTAACGCCTATGTCGGCATGGTGGTGAAAACGCCGCGCGGATCAACCTGGGTACGTATAATCTTCAACGCCTCGTCGGTGATCAGTTTTGTCTGTGGAATTTCTCCGTCCGGTTTCAACAATTCGAATCCTGTCAGCGACTGCGCCATTTCAAACGTAACCCCGGGGGTCAGGGATTTGACGCGCATGCGTTTACTGACCGGATGAAAATCATAAACACCCCAGGGACTGATGACCGCGCTGGGACCGTTGCCGATGAGACCGGCTTCCTGGCGGGAATTCCCGCCGGTTAAATATCCTACGGAGGTGATGAAATCAACCTTCTCGGGAAATTTGTCCGGCGTCTGGAGTCCGACCAGAACCATGTTGCTCATCAGCGAAGAAAGATCGTTATTGCCGCCGCTTCCGGTCAGGCGAACTTTGGGATGGTGAAAATCCTGGCCAATCATGTGCGTGTTCACATTCCCGTACATGTCCACTTGGGCAAACCCCAGGAACGCGATATCAACATACCCATTGTAACATTGGGCGAAAGAGTAAGCCATTTCCATAATAGTGGGAGATTTGCGCCAGGTAAAGGGACAGCCGACTGACCAGGGCATGTCTCCTTCGATCGGATCCTGCCCTCCGGATTCATAAACGAGGGTAATATTGGGGGCATGGGTTTTTTTGGCCAAAATTCCCGCCACCATGGGCAATCCGGTGCCGATATACACTATCGAATGATCATGAATCTGCTGCGCAATAATATAAGCCAATGTTTCCAAAGGATTGGCTGGTGCATTTAAGTCTCGCATGGTTTTCTCCTTTCTAGTAGTAGAGTCCTGAATCATGATTCAGGGTAAATTCCTCGTAAGAGAAATCAATGTCTTCATTATCACCTTCGGCGGCCTTGGTCTGGCGACGGGCTTCAGCGATCCATTTTGCGCCTCCCAGTTTCTCGACAAACTCGAACTGGTTCTTGACATTGATGATCCATTCGTCAAGAAATGTCTTGGCGTTTTCGTCCGTCAAGGTGGCCCACCGCATGCACTTTTCCCACCACTGCCTCGGCCAGTAATAACATCCGGGCATGCTTCCGGGAAGCGCCCCAAAAGGCATTTCGACCACGGCATCCACGTAAAAGAACGGAATGATCTGTCCCTGTTTGTTATAGCGAATATCGTTTTCCGGCACGATCTCTTCCGCTGTAATAATGACTTTGCGCGCCGCTGCGGCCATTGCCAGATCATTCACCGCCGGGCCATAGATATACGCGTTGCCGTATTTGTCGGCTGCATGACAATGAATAAAGGAAACATCGGGATATAAAGCCGGAACAAACACAACGGGATCCTTATCCTTCTTCAAGGGATTCTGGATAACTTTGAGATAAGGATTGTAGCGCACAAGGTCGCTGCCGATCATCTGTTTGCTGGCAACACCCGGTGAACCCAGTTGCGCGGCTTTAAACCCTTGAGCCATGCCGCCGTGACTCCACTCGGAAAGAATTTTGACCTTGTTTTGCTTCAGAGCGCGGTCATAGAGTCTGTCAATCCCACGCATCTCCGCGCCGGAGTATGAATTATGAGAATAATTGACACATCCGTAAAAAATAAAAAAACTCTGATTCGTATTGGGTGATCCGATCATCTGCAAATTCTTTTTGCCCTGCCGGATAACCTCGTGAAAGGCCTGATGCGGAGTTCGGACATAAGAAAAACCGCCATCGGTGATGATGTCGCCATCCTGCACAAATGTCGCAACAGCTTCGCCGATCGTCATGCGTTTGTCTTTCTTGGCGTGTTCCTTTTTCGAATGCGCTTCGCGCGCCGATTCGAAATCGATCAAGCGGTCCAAGACGGAGGTATCACTCAGTCTTAGATTCTTAACTGCCTCCTCGTTATATTCAAAAATAGCCATTTTTCTGCCCTCCTAATGGTTAAAATATAACATAAAAATGCGATCTTGACCACCAAAGATTGTCAAGTATGATCGTATGGCATTGAATATTTTAAATTATTAATGATCTTATTATTAATGGATGAGAACTTGCTTTTTGTTTTCGGAGGAAGAAGAATGCCGTCTTGTGAGTAAAGAATATTTTGGTCACAAGATGTGGGGTATTGATTGAATTGAATTATTATTATTGATTGAATTGATAATTGATTGATAATTGAATTGAATTGATATTGATTGATAATTGAATTGAATTGATATTGATATTGATTGATAAGAACTTGCTTTTCGTTGTCGGCAGTATAGGAAATTGATAAATTGATTGAATTGATAAGAACTTGCTTTTCGTTGTCGGCAGTATAGGAAATTGATAATTGATAAGAACTTGCTTTTCGTTGTCGGCAGTATAAGAAACGGTCACTTGTGTGTCA
>Ga0116190_1001725_pt1 | contig 18429 bp, 12 predicted proteins | sample AD_JPNTR4_MetaG_FD_89808 | JGI IMG/M metagenome (GOLD analysis project Ga0116190, IMG submission 89808) | Active sludge microbial communities of municipal wastewater-treating anaerobic digesters from Japan - AD_JPNTR4_MetaG | ecosystem: Engineered > Bioreactor > Anaerobic > Digestate | place...
CCAGACAGGATTGACAGACGTAAATGGAAAAAGGATCGTTGTAGCTTTTGTTGAATTGATCAAGAATCAAAAATCAGGTTTTGTGGATTATGTGTGGAAGAAGCCAGGCTCTGAAAAGGCTACCCCTAAACTTGCATATGTGAAGTCTTTTGAGCCTTGGGGTTGGATTGTGGGGTCAGGCATATATATAGATGATGTCCAGAAAAATTTTATCGATAAGGCCTTTAAACTCGGCATTCTTTTATTTATTATTACCTTTGTGATCGTTTTTATATCATGGATTATTTCAAGGAGCATAACCCAACCGCTTTCAATAGTTAAAAAGCGACTTCAGAATATGGCAAGCGGTGATCTTCGCATTGGAGAAGATGAGATGCACAATGTTTTTAAGCAAACTTCATCTGAAACAGGACAACTACTTGGCACCCTTAACAATATGAGAAAAAGTCTTGATTCGCTTATCGGTCAAGTGCAACTTTCAGGGATTCAGGTCACCTCATCCGCTACTGAGATCGCTGCGTCTGCAAGACAACTTGAGGCGACAGTAACCGAGCAGGCGGCATCTATACGTGAGGTAAATGCAACCAACATTGAGATAACGTCTACATCCGAAAATCTTATGCAGACTATGGGTGAGGTGAGCAAAACCGTTTTTGACACCGCCTCTATGGCGGAGACAGGACGAGAAAAACTGAATCGCATGCAATCGTCGATGCGTGAATTCATTGATGCCACAAGCTATATTTCATCAAAGCTCGGCGTTATAAACGAAAAGGCGAATAAGATTTCCGGCATTGTTACAACTATTAACAAGATTTCTGACCAGACGAATCTTTTATCTCTTAATGCTGCTATTGAGGCTGAAAAAGCAGGAGAATACGGGAAGGGATTTTCAGTGGTTGCGAGGGAAATAACGCGTCTTTCAGACCAAACCGCGATAGCGACAAAGGATATAGAATATATGGTAAAAGAGATGCAGTCTTCGGTGTCTTCCGGTGTTATGGAAATGGATAAGTTTGCAGAAGGGGTTAGACGGGGCGTTGTGTCTATTGAAACAATTGGTGAGCAACTTGGTCAGGTTATAGATCAGGTAAAGACTTTAAGTCCTCGTTTCGAGGTTGTTAATAAAGGGATGTACATGCAGGTGGAGAGTGCGAGACAGATAAGTGAAGCTATGGAACAACTGTTGACTGCAGCGGATCAAACGAGGGATTCTTTGTCGGAATATAAACGTGTAACAGAGCAGCTTAATGCGGCTGTGCAGGTCTTGCAGAGTGAAGTCTCCCGCTTTAAATTGAATCGTGTGTAAGCATGAAACGATATTTCAACAGATTTAAAATTTTACACAAGATTATCATCAGTGTCTTTGTTTTTGCATTGCCTGTCTGCATTTTGCTTTTCTATATGATTTCAGGTTTTAACAATAACATAGAATTTGCCCGTAAAGAGGTTTGGGGAAGCAAGCTTTTAAGCCCACTGACAACGCTTTCAGAACTTGTGTCTCAACATCAACTTTTGGTAAGACTTTTTTTGCAGGGTAATACAAACGTTCAAGACAGGATCGATCATACAGCAAAAAAGATAGATGAAGCTTTCGATACGCTTTTTAAGGAGGGGAAAAGGTACGAAAGGGCACTTAGGTTTGATGTAAATACACTTAAGAGTATAAAAATGGAAGAGATTCATTATTCAAATGCACATGCTATGTGGCAGGAGTTAAGAAAAAATTATAAGAAAAATTCGATAGTCCAGAACGATGTGGAACATGAAATGGTTATAAAACCGGTAAAAGAGATGATTAAATGGGTGGCTGAAACGTCAAATATAATCCTTGACCCTGATCTTGACTCACATTATTTGTCAAGTGCTGCCATTGTTATTCTGCCAAACACATTAAACTCGTTGTCTGAGTTTTTGCTTTACAGTGAATCTGTCATTTTCAAGGGTTTCCGTTCGCGTGATGATATGATTAAGTTCGCAGTGTTTGCAGGAAATTTGGAAGAAAGCTCGGAGCGTATCCAACAGAACATCACAAATGCCTTACGGGAGGACAAACTATTTTATGGTATAAGTGAATCCCTCCAGAAAAATATACCTCCTGCTCTAAACAACTATCAGGCATCTGTTGTACCGTTTCTTGTTGTGTTGAAGAGGATTGCCAATGACCCTGGCTCGAGTATAAGCATAGAAGAGTTTCTCGAATCAGCGATGGCATTGATAAATTCTGGTGCCCAGTTAAGGGAGACATCATTCCATGAACTTCAGTTATTGCTCAAAAGAAGAATTGAAAACTTTTCTCAAAAAAGACTCATTGCTATCTCGCTTAGCCTTGCGGCGTTATTACTTGCAGCAGTGATAATATTTATAGTTTCAGTAGGCATAACACGTTCTCTTGGAAAGGTAATCGGCATTGCTGGAGAAATTGCCGCAGGCAATATCCATAAAGCAAAGTCAGATCTTGAAGCTATAGGTAAAAATGAATTCATGTATGGTGATGAAGATAAGGATGGTTTACGGCATAGTAAAAACGAAATAGTGCAGCTTTTTAAAGCGGTATCGACCATGACTGCAAGTCTGGATTCGTTGCTTGCCCAGGTTCGTAAATCAGGCATTCAGGTTACATCTTCCTCAACGCAGATATCGGCTGCTGCAAGGCAACTCGAGGCGACCGTTGCAGAACAGGCTTCATCGATAAACGAAGTTAGCGCAACAAGTAAGGAAATATCCGCTACAGCGCATGAATTTGCAAAGACGATGAATGGGGTGGCAGAGATGTCCTTTAGGGCATCGGAACTGGCGAACGAGAGCATGAACAGTCTTTCAGATATCAATACAACTATGAAATCATTGCTTGAAAATATAACTGAAAGCTTTGGAAAGCTTAAAACTGTAAACGAAAAGATGGTCGATATCACTCAGGTTATTACAACCATCACGAAGGTTGCTAATCAGATCAACCTCCTTTCTTTGAATGCTGCAATAGAGGCGGAGAAGGCCGGAGAGTACGGCATAGGTTTTTCTGTCGTGGCTCGTGAGATACGAAGGCTTGCTGACCAGACCGCTGTTGCTGCAATTGATATAGAGGCACTTATTCTGGAAACTCAGGATGCAATGAAACAAGGTATGTCTGCTGTTGCAGAATATACCGATCAGACAATGACGAGCACCGAAAGGATTGCTGAGATAAGCGTAGATTTATTGAGGGCTATCGAGCATACGCAGGATTTGGCGCCGCAATTTGAATCTGCAAATCAGGGTATGCAGATTCAGTCACAAAGCGCAGCTCAGATTAGCGAGGCTATGGAGCAACTGAATGAGTCTGCAAAACAGACAAGGGATTCTCTTGTTGAGTTCAAAGAGGTAACTGAACAACTTAATGAAGCGGTTAGGGATCTACAGAATGAAGTCTCTCGTTTTTCAATAAGTTCATAGGTATATATGCTATTTCTCGTTTTTGAGATAGACAATGAGCGGTATTGCCTGGAAGTGTCCCGTATTATAGAAATTACACCCATTGTAATATTCAGGGAGTTGCCTCATGCCCCTGCATATATTTCTGGGGTTTTCAATTACAGGGGTGTTGTGGTGCCGGTTGTTGACCTCTCTATGTTGATTGCAGGAAGACCATCCAGACCTCTTTTTAGTACCCGTATCGTATTGGTTGATTATGTTGGCGGGGACAATATACATCATACAATAGGTCTTTTGACAGAAAAGGCAACAGAGACTATTTCTCGCAGAGAAGAAGACTTTCAACCTTCAGGGGTTGTCGTTGAAGGGGCAGAATACCTCGGTGATGTTATATTTGACGAATCAGGGATGATTCAGAGGGTCAGGATAGAAAAACTACCCCCCGATACCATAAAGGATTATCAACGAGGGCGTCGTTTTATAGCACTCAAGGAGAATAATGACCTGCTATAGTAACATTGAAACATTTCTCTCTGACAATTTAGGGTTAAATCCTGAATCCGTTGGAAGAAAAGGCATTGAAGATGCAATAAAATTGTGTATGGACAAGCGTATGATATCTGATGAAGATATTTATATGAAGATGCTTATATCAAACCAGGAGGAAATTGAAAAACTTATCGATCAGGTAGTGGTTTCCGAGACATGGTTTTTCCGTGACAGGGAGTCTTTTAATTTTTTAAAGAGATATGTAGAGAAGTTGAAAGAATCGCTTTGTCAGGGCACGGTACTCAGGGTTTTGTCTGTTCCCTGCTCAACCGGAGAGGAGCCGTATTCTATTGTGATGGCGCTTTTGGATGCGGGTTTATCACCTGAACAATTTTGCGTCGATGCAATTGATATAAGCCGCAGATCGATAGGGATCGCAAAAAATGCCGTTTACGGCAAAGGGTCTTTTCGGGGTGAATGCAGTGGCTACAAACCACGATTTTTTATTAAAACTGAAGATGGATTTAGACTTGAAGGTTATGTAGCCGGCATGGTGCATTTTTATTTGGATAATTTTGTTAAACCACATGTACACAACGGCCATCAGCCATATCATATCTTGTTTTGTAAAAATCTTCTTATATATCTAAACGATGATGCGAGAAAACAGGTTTTTAAAAACATTGACCGTTTTCTCTTTCACGACGGCATTGTTTTTACAGGACATTCAGAGATGATGTCATTTTTGGAAAATGGATATGAGCCTATTAAACATGCAAGGGCATTTGCGTGTAAAAAAATAGGCAGCAAGGATAAAATGCAATTAGAAACGTTTGATCGACCTTTTTCTGCAAAAAGGAATATTATGCCTCAAAACGTTACCAAAGATGTCTTGCATACCCATGACAGTCATTTAGAGACAAAAAGTATCGATGACAAACATTTTAAAAACAGCGAACCCAAAGATGTCCTCGAGCGTGTGCGCAAACTTGCAGACAGAGGTAATCTGACCGAGGCATTGAGACTGTGTGGACTATTCCTGAAGGAACATAGTGATAACAAGGAGGCTTATTATCTCATGGGTCTTATAAACCTTGCAATGGATGTATTCGATAAGGCGGAGGTTTTTTTTCAAAAGGCGCTATATCTGGACCCTTTTTATCACGATGTGTTGTTGCATATGAGTCTTTTGCATGAAAAAAAGGGCGAACCCCAGAAGGCTTCTATTTTGATGGAGAGAATAAAGAGGGCGAATGAGAAAACAGTTAAGAATTAGTGGTTATTTGCATAATAGAGAGTAATGAACATGGTAAAGTGTTGGAAAGAAATAGGTGTTTTAGGGGATTGCTCATGTCCTAAGCTCTTGGAATTGGTGCATTGCCGCAATTGCAAAGAATATAATAAGGCCGGTAGAAGACTGTTTGACAGGGAGGTCTCTGAAGATATTCTCAAAGAATGGACGGAAAACTTAATCGGCGCCAAGGAAAAAGAGGCACTGGATACCATATCTGTCATTGTATTCAGGATAAAAGACGAGTGGCTGGCATATAAGACATTATACTTACAAGAAACGACGGATATCCGTCCCATACACCGTATACCCTTGAGAACCAACAATGTACTCAAAGGTGTTACAAACATAAATGGCGAGTTGCTTTTATGTGTATCAATAGCCGACCTTATGGAGTATTCGGTTGAAGAGACAAGAAAAGACATAGATACAACGATCTACGAACGAATGATAGTGGTGAGTAAAGATGGCGAGAGGTATGTATTTCCAGTAGATGAAATACTTGGTGTATATCGAATATCTTTAAGCGATGTAAAAGAACCGCCTGTGACTCTAACAAAGGCTCCGCAAACGCTTATTGATGGAGTTTTTGACCTTGATGAAAAAAAGGTTGGTTTATTGGGAGAGAATAAACTTGTCGATTCGTTTAAAAGGAGCCTTGGGGGTTGAAAGACAAGGATAGCATAGATATAGTAGACCTTTCGATGCTCGATCTTTTCCGTATTGAATTGGAGAATTATACAAAACTCTTAGAGGTGGGTCTTGTTGAGGTGGAGCAGAACCCTGTTCCGGAGAAAATTGAGCCTCTTATGCGAGCTGCTCATTCGATTAAAGGTGCTGCGCGCATAGTTGGACTTGACCTGGTCGTTTCCCTTGCCCATGCGATAGAGGATGTTTTATCTGCTGCTCAGCACGGTAAAATGTCATTATCTTCTGATGATATTGACTTGCTTTTAAAAGGCAACGATTTATTTGTCAAGCTTGCCGCTGTCGAGATAAGGTCAATGCCCCAGTGGCTGAAAGATGAAGCTGAGTCTATTGATAAAATAAGCCAGAGTATCAGAGGGATTTTAACAGGAAAAACACCTGACATACCAAATACAAAAAACACAAGACCATCTACTATTGAGCACGAAGAACCACCGCGGATATCACAGGAAAAAATACCAGTACCTGAAAAAAGAGAGGATGTTTTAAAGGCAAAACCGCTTGAGAAGGAAGAAGATAGCTTTGTCCGGGTAGTTTCGGAAAGCCTCAATCGTCTGATGGGCTTTGCAGGAGAATGTCTCGTCCAGGCGAGATCAACAAAACCATTTTCTGTATCTCTTTTGAAGATAAAGGATTGGCATCTTGAGCTTGGAAACCTGCTTGGGAGTATATTTGAATCTGCAAAAAGCACTGCCTTATCAAAGGAGGTAAGAGAAAGATTCAGTGAATCACTGAAGCAGTTTGACCAGATAAACGACTTGCTTGTTGAACAGATTGTTGATTTTGAGCATTTTTCTCGTAATCTCGAACGCCTGGCAGATAAGTTGTACAACGAGGTTGTAGAGATCAGGATGAGACCTTTCTCAGATGGTTTACCAGGTTTTCCACGTATGGTTCGTGACATTGCAAAAAAAATGGGCAAAAGGGCAAACTTTGAAATTCTCGGTGAGACAACAAGGATTGATAGAGATATACTCGAAAAACTTGAAGCGCCACTGACACATCTAATCCGTAATGCTATTGATCATGGGCTGGAAACGCCTGAAGAGCGGCTTGCAGCCAACAAAAAGGCCGAAGGCACTTTGACGCTCGAGGCAAGGCATAGCTCCGGGATGCTTTATGTTAGGGTTTCTGATGACGGAAGAGGTATAGATATTGAAAGGCTTCGCCAGAAGGTAGTAGAGAAGGGTCATACTTCAAGGGAAATAGCAACGAATCTTTTGGATGGTGAACTGTTTGATTTTCTTTTTCTTCCAGGTTTTTCCACTGCGAATGCGGTTACAGAGGTATCGGGTCGAGGTGTTGGTCTTGACGTTGTTATGTCGATGGTTCAAGAAGTGGGCGGCACAGTTCGTGTGGACACAAAGCCAGGGCAGGGGACATCATTTTATCTGCAGTTACCCTTGACGCTTTCAGTTTTGAGGACGCTTATTGTGGATATAGGCGATGAACCTTATGCAATACCTTTGAGCAGGATTGACCGTATCATTGAGTCAAGTCCAGATAGACTTAAAATATTGGAGGACAAGCAATTTTATGTCTTTGAGAACGAACATATAGGTATTGTTGATGCACACCAGGTGCTTCAGATTCCTGCCCCTGATGACAAGACGCAAGCGTTGTTTATTGTGGTTATCAGTGACCGTCTGAACCGCTATGGCCTTGTTGTGGACAATTTTATCGGTGAGCGTGAGCTTGTGGTTATTCCGCTTGATGCACGTCTCGGCAGAATTCCAAATGTCAGTGCTGGTGCGATACTTGAGGATGGTTCGCCTGTCCTTATCCTCGATGTCGATGACCTCGTTCGCTCTATCGATAATCTTCTCACACACGGGAGGCTTCATAAGGTTGGAGAAAGAAACCAGGTTTCAGAAGGCAAGAGAAAGCGTGTTCTTGTAGTTGATGATTCATTGACGGTTCGAGAAGTTGAGCGTAGATTGCTTGAGAACAGCGGATATGATGTTACTGTCGCTGTAGACGGTGTTGACGGATGGAATACATTACAGCTTAAAACATTCGACCTTGTTATCTCAGACATCGATATGCCAAGAATGAACGGGATAGAGCTCATCAAGAAGATAAAGAGCGACCCAAGGCTTAGACAGATACCCGTTATTATTGTCTCATATAAGGACAGGGAGGAGGACCGAATAAAAGGTCTTGAGGCGGGTGCAAACTATTATTTAACGAAGAGCAGTTTTCAAGATAAAAGTCTCAACATTGCTGTACGGGATATGATAGGAGAGCCATAGGACTCGTAGATGGTTATTTCTCAGGCAGAGGACAGAGGACAGAAGACAGAAGACAGGAGACAGAGGACAGAATACAGAATACAGGAGACAGAATACAGAGGACAGAGGAGAGAGGACAGCCGTCAGCCGATAGCTGTCAGCCAAAAGGTCAGAGATCAGAGGACAGAGGGCAGAGATCAGAGGGCAGAGGGCAGAGGGCAGAGGGTTGGAGGGTTAGCTAAACATCTAAACATCCAAACATCAAATCTTCTAATTCTGACTTCTGACTTCTGACTTCTGACTTAAAGGAGCCAATCAGAAAATGCGTATCGGTATTGTTAACCATGACGATAAATCGATAGAGATTATCAGCAGGGTTGTATCCACAATGCTTGAGAACCGGATTGTTTGGACGGCAAAAAATGGTAAGGAGGCTGTTGAAAAGACAGCAGGTGATAGGCCTGATCTTGTACTGATCAACTTATCCTTGCATGTTATGGATGGCATTTATGCAATAGAACGAATCATGAAAGAAAATCCATGTGCAATTCTGATTGTGACAGATGAGGTAAAAGACCATTCGAGAATTTTCGAAGCTATGGGAAGAGGTGCCCTTGATGCGGTGGCCGTGCCTGTTGAAGATATAAGTGGAAATATTAAAGGTGGAGAGGATTTAATCAGAAAGATTGAGATTATTTCAAGACTTATCGGCAATGAGAATCGACCTAAAAAAGGTGAAAAACATAAGCCGCGCGAATTGTCTTTAAGCGATATACCTATGGTTGTGATTGGTTCCTCAACGGGCGGGCCTAAAGCCCTTGCCGGTATTCTTTCGCGTATGCCTGAGAAACTTGGTGCATCCGTTATTGTGGTCCAGCATGTAGATGCACAGTTTGCTGATGGTCTGGTCAGTTGGCTTGGGTGTCAGACAAGGCTTAAGGTCGAACTTGCCAAAGAGGGTATGCACCCAGAAATAGATAAGATCTACATTGCAGGCACAGATGATCACCTGGTGTTAGAGTCTGATTTTGTATTCCATTATACAGAAGAACCAAAGGAATATCCGTACAGACCTTCAGTGGATACGTTTTTTTTCAGTGTTAAACATTGGCCTGTAAAAGGAGTTGCTGTACTTTTGACGGGTATGGGCCGTGACGGCGCAAAAGGACTTCTCGAACTGCGCAAGGCTGGTTGGCATACTATAGCCCAAAATGAAAAGACATCGGCAGTGTACGGCATGCCAAAAGCGGCAGTTGAATTGGGGGCTGCAATACAGGTGCTTCCCGTTGAAAAGATTGCAGATGCAATCATTAAAAGAATAAAAATGTGAAAGGACGTTTATGGATAATGATGACAACAAACAACTCAAGACTCCTCTAACAGAGCATACAATTACGGTGTTGCTGATAGACGACCAACTTATTGTGGGGGAGATGGTGAAGCGTATGCTTGCGCCAGAGAAAGATATTGTTTTTCATTTCTGCCAGGACCCTACCCAGGCAATCAAGATAGCAACAGAAATTTCCCCTACGGTGATACTGCAGGACCTTGTTATGCCTGAAATAGATGGGCTGACTTTGGTTAAATATTTCAGGGCGAACAGGAAATTGAAGGATATTCCTCTTATTGTATTGTCGAGTAAAGAAGAGGCCGTGACAAAGGCTGATGCCTTTGCATTAGGTGCAAATGACTATCTTGTTAAACTGCCGGATAAAATCGAGCTCATTGCCCGCATTCGTTACCACTCAAGAGGATATATCGCTTTTCTACAGAGAAATGAGGCATACGAAGCGCTGTCTAAAAGTCAACAGGCACTTGCAGCACAACTGAACAGTGCGGCGGAATATGTTGTTTCCCTTTTGCCTGCTCCGATTATGGAAGGTAACATTGTAACCGATTGGCGATATGTGCCATCTGCACAACTCGGTGGCGATTCCTTTGGTTATCACTGGGTAGATGATGAACATTTCGCCGTTTATTTGCTTGATGTATGCGACCACGGTGTAGGGCCAGCATTGCTGTCTGTGTCAGCCCTGAATGTACTGCGTTCGCAGACATTACGGAATACTAACTTCAGATCGCCTGAGGAGGTGCTCTTTGCGCTAAATGAAACGTTTCAAATGGAGAAACAGAACAATCTCTATTTTACGATTTGGTACGGAGTGTATAACAAAAGAACAGGAGAATTAAAGCATGCCAGTGCAGGTCATCCCCCACCGCTTCTTGTATCAGCATCCGGTGATGTACTCGAACTGAGGACACAGAACATGTTCATCGGTGGTATGCCTGAAATGGTGTATGAGGGGGGTGCTGTTTTTGTAGATGCGTTTTCACATTTATATGTGTTTTCTGATGGTGTATTCGAGGTAACGAAAACAGATGGAACGATGTGGTCATATGAGGAATTAAAGGAGTTTTTGCGGAAAAAACCCTTTGGGGGCTTATCCGAGATAGATGAGCTATGCGCATATCTGCAAGAAATTCATGGCAGCGAAGGATTCGAAGACGACTTTTCCATGTTAAAGGTGGAGTTCAGGTGACATGAAGCAAATATCGGGCAGCGGACGCAGGAATATTGTATTGAGTGTTTGAGAAGTCTTGTCATGATTAGCTGTCTTTGACAATGCTGAAATGGAGACGGTTCAGTTCAGTATCGGCGAGCGTGACTTTAACCTTAATCCTGTCACCGATTCGGTATATCTTTTTCGTCCTTCTTCCAAAAAGCCTGAATCTGTTTTCCTGAAAGACATAATAATCATCGTGAAGTTCGCTTAATAATGCGACGCCTTCAACGAAATAATCAAATAGTTCAACAAAAATGCCGAATGATGTGATGTGTGAAATCAAGCCTTCATATATTTCACCTATCTTGTCTTTCATAAAGAACACCTTGATTCTGTCTTCTATCTCTCTTTCCGCTTCCATTGAGATGCGCTCACGCTCAGACAGATGGATTGCCATTCGTTCAAGTTCCTCCTCAGGTAAAAACCTTGCCTTATCCATTTTGAGATTGTATAAAAGCGCATATTTCAAAGCCCTGTGACATACAAGGTCTGGGTATCTTCTGATAGGAGATGTGAAGTGAAGATAACATTTAGATGCAAGCCCAAAATGGCCTTTATTCGAGGCTGAATATTTTGCCTGCTTCATGGACTTGATAAGGGTTTTGTTTACGAGATATTCATATTGCGTACCGCTTACATCCTTAAGGATAGATTGAAGTTGGCTTGCTGAGGCGTCAATCTTTTTATGTTTTAATGGCAGGTTGTTTAGCAGCCTCTCAAAATCGACCAATTTTTCTCGGTCGGGGCGTTCGTGGATCCTATATAATGCGGGTATTTTGTTGCTAAACAGGTATCTGGCTACAGCCTCGTTTGCACTTATCATGAATTCTTCGATAATTCTATGGGCGAACAGCCTTTCCGACCTCACTATACCTGAAACCTTGCCTTTTATGTCCAGCAAAACCTCTGGTTCTGGCAGATCAAAATCGAGGCTTCCCCGTTGTTCCCTTTTTTTCGATAATATCTCAGATAGTTCTTTCATCAATTCAAGTTCTGGCATCACCTCTTTCAATTCCTTGATAATCTTTTTATCCCTGTGTATAAGCGCCATTTCAACTTTAGAGTATGTGAGTCTTGCTGCGCTTTTTATAATTGATTCAAAAAAGGATGTTTCCTTTAATGAACCGTCTTTTGTGAAAGACATCTTGACAGTCATTGCAAGCCTGTCCTCATTGGGATTAATACTGCACATTATGTTTGAAAGAATTTTTGGAAGCATGGGTATGACTGTTCCTGGAAAGTAGATGCTCGTTCCTCTTTGATATGCCTCTATATCAACGGCAAGGCCTGGCTTCACATAGTGGGAGACATCCGCAATAGAAACGTAAAGGTTATAATAGTTCAATACTTTTTCGATAAACACTGCATCATCAAAATCTTTTGCTGACTCTCCGTCTATCGTTATATGTTTCAATGAACGTAGGTCAACCCTGCCTTTGCCTAATCCAATCAAAGAAGTTTCTTTTGCCTCTGTATTGACAACCTTTTTAAATCTCTGCGGAAGATTGTGTTTAAATGTTACAAACTGTGTAATGGATTTTACATCGTTTAAACCTTTAAAAACCTTTATAATCTTGCATGTAGGGTCTTTTCCATCTTCCGGGTATTTTATAATATTTGCTGCAACAAGGTCGTCGAGGGATATTTTTTCAAAAGATGGGTTTTCGACTATGAAGTGGTACGGTATTTTTCCTTCTTCTGAAACAACATACCATATGTCCCTTAAAGCCTTTACATACCCAGTTATGTGTTTTGTCTTTCTTTCTAAGACCTTTATGACCTTTCCTTCCTTTTTGCCTTTGAAAGAATGCTCAATCCTTGCAATGACTTTATCGCCGTGGAATGCCTGCTTGATTGAGCAGGAGGGGATAAAGATATCCTTTTCGCCATCTTTTTCAGAGATTAAAAAACCATTGCCGTTTCTTGTGCACCACAACGTACCTGATTTAAGGTTCATCTCAGTTGGTATCCCATATAATCCGCTTTTTAGCATTATGACAGAGCCTTCCCTGAGCAGATCTTTCAAGTGGTTTCTAATGGTTTTACGACCTGCCTTGCCGACTTGAAGTATCTTTTCCAGTTCTTTCTGGCTCAAAGGTCTTTTCGATTCCTTCAGAGCTTTTTGGATATCTTTTCTGTTGATAAAAGAGTTTTTCCCTGTTTTTTTCATATGTCCTTTATATTTAGGTTGGTATTATTCGGAGAATATTTGGGCTGTGAATGTATAGGTTTTAGTGCCTTTTTCATTCCATGCATTTTGTGGAAGACCTGCCTTTCGACACGTTTGACTGAGGAACTCATCCCTGTTCCACTTGTTTTCAGTTGCAACCTGTGGCAACAGCAGGCCTGAACGACTGCCTCTTGTAATATATAAGCCATGTTTGCCAACTTCAATTTGGTTTGGATTTTCAACGGGTATAAGAGGTGTAAGCGCTGATATTTCTATGCTGATATCTTTAAGTTCTTTTTTGGAAACAGGCAGAAAACGTGGATCTTTTGTAGATGACGATATGGTCATCTCAATGACAGCCTTGTATAGAGGTTCAATAGGCATGATATACCCTATGCAACCACGAAGTTCATCGTGTTTCTTTAGGGTTACGAATACACCTCTTTTTTCGAGTAATTGGCCTTCTTTGATATCAAGCTTGGGTATATTGCCATTTGAAATAAACTCTTCAAGTGTTTTTCGGGCAATCGTCAGAAGTGTTTTCTGCTCTTTTAAGCTTAATTCATTATCATTTTTGTCGGCATACATGAATGCAGTTGCTCCGTATCCCACCACCCTGTTTTTATCCCCTGTTACATCACCTGAATTTGCATAATTGAGTGTTTTAACGTGGGCATTAAGCTTTGATGCCATCATCATAAGCGTTATAACTCCTGGCGCACCGCATAACTCGCAGTTTCCATTCTGCAAGTTTTCGAATAATCGGTCAACGTCGAGATGTTCAATGTATTTCAGGGTAACCCTGTCCATTTGGGAAGCCTTGTTGTATGAATGATAATGGGACATATCGGATGACGCTACAAAAAGAATATCTTTGGGATTTTGTTCAAGGAGCCTAAGAAGTGCATCAGAGAGCCTTTTGTAATCATCTTTTTCAATAAAACCTACAGCAAGAGGCACAATTTTAAATGATTTCAGGGTTTTTTGAAGAAAGGGTAATTGCACCTCAAGTGAATGCTCACGGGCGAAGGCAGCAGGATAAACCTTTATTGCATTGCAGTTATCCATAAGTGTCTTTGCTGTTTTAATATCCACCTGCACAGTGCCGAGCGGGGTTTCCCATGAACCGACAGGGTATATTGAGATACCTCTAAAAGGTACCTGATGGCTTGGACCAATAATGATAACAGTCTTGTAGTCCCTGTCTTTTATCTGGTTATATGCATATGCGGCAACTTGCCCAGAGTAGTCGTATCCTGCATGTGGGGATATGAGACCAAAGATGTGTGAAGATGTCCTTTTGGTCTGAGTGCTTGCCGCCTTTAGATATATGTCCAATCTTTTTTCGAGTTGATTTCTTTCTGCGGGATAAAACGAACCTGCAAAAACCGGTTTTTTAACCTTCTTAAGCGTGTCATCAGCGTATGATTTTTCAAAGATGTGGGGAAGCAGAATGAGAAGAGCAGCACAAGAAAACAAAATAAATAAAAAATTACAAAATATTCGCATTTCTAATTTTGTAATCTGAGTTTCTAAATCTTTTTTCATATCCATACCCCCCCTATCTTTGTCCCGCAATATTTACACCTTCCGTTTTTTATTGCGTTTTCAAGGATATTATAGCCTGATCTTTTTACAAGCATCTTTTTACAATTGGGACAATAGGTATTGTCACCAGGATGACCTGGAACATTACCGATATACGGGTAATGTAGCCCGGCTTTGATTGCTATTTCTCGTGCCTTTTCAAGTGTGCCAACTGGTGTTGGTGGAACACCTGTCATTTTGTAAGTTGGGTAAAAACGGGAAAAGTGTACCGGTGTATCGATGCCAACGTTATGCCTAATCCATTCACACATATTAGTTATCGTTGCGATATCATCATTGTAACCCGGGATTATGAGATTTGTTATCTCTACCCACACACCTGATTTTTTTAATGTTTTAATAGTTTCAAGAACAGGACTCAAATTAGCCTCACAGATCTTATTGTAAAAGCTGTTGTTGAATCCCTTAAGATCAATATTCGCAGCGTCTAAGTATTTACATAGTTCTTTGAGAGGTTCCTGATTTATATAACCGTTCGTGTGGTTTACATTGAGGATGCCTTTGCTTTTGGCAATTTTAGCCGTGTCAATCATGTATTCGTAAAAGTTGGTTGGCTCAGTGTATGTGTATGCAATGCTTTTACATCCGCTTAATTTGGCGGCTGAAACGATCTTGTCAGGGGTGGCGTACTGATTTATGGACTCAAGTGGTGAGATTTGAGAAATCTGCCAGTTCTGGCAGAATTTACACCTTAGATTACATCCTGCGCTTGCAATGGAAAAGCTCAAGCTTTTTGGATGATAGTTATAAAATGGCTTTTTTTCGATAGGATCAACGTGTATGGCGCATGGTTGAGCATATCCGAGTGCATAGAGTGTGCCTTTTATGTTTTTTCTTGCCCTGCAGAAACCTGTTTCCCCTTCTGCTATGACACATTCCCGCGGGCACAATTGGCAGGCCACGATCATCTTCTTTTCGTCTATCCGATGATAATAACTTGCCTCCTTGAGGGGCGGTTCTGTTTTTGCGTAAAGTCTCTCTGGCGCTCCCTTAAAGATAAATGGGGTTAGCATTGTGATTTTCAAAAAGGCTCTTCTGGTGATCATGTCATTATGTCCTGTTGAATTATACTATATCATGAATGTAGAAAAAACACCCCTTGTCATTTGTTTTGAGGCAATTTTTTGGGAAATGATTAGCTTGGACGTCGTAAATGGTCTGTATTTTTTGGTACTGTATACAACAGGATAAGGCTTGTTCCCTTAAGTGCCGAGAGAAAAAGACATGTATTTGAAGTGCCGAGCACAGGCAATACGATGAGTCCTCCGATGATACCGCCCAGACAAGCCCCTATGAGGTCTAACCCGTATAATATCCCCGCAGTGTTGCCTATGGCTTTGTTTTTATCTCGACATTCAAGCCCGACAAGCTCGAGATAGATTATATTTGAAAGAGGAAATTGCATGCCGGCAAGAAAACCTGAGATTATTAGCAGAGTATAAAATATGAAACGGATGGACGATGTTGGAATGGAATATAAATACCCCTGAAATAAAGATATAAGGGCAAAGAATAGGGGGAATATTATCATCGCCGTGTCGAGAGCCTTCATCCCAAACAATGACTGTTGGAAAGACAGGTTATGACGATAGGTTACAATAAGACTGCCAGCAGCCATACCTGCCATAAAAACCGTTATTAAGATGCCTATTTCATAATAGACATATCCGCAGAACACCTGAAAACTGAATATGAGAATAAGCTCGAAGACCATTGCCGAGAGGCCTGTAGTAGTAATGGCGTATGGTATGCCTATATGTCTATGCCTTCGGCAAAGGAGTAAAAAAAACAAAAAAATGCTGATTATAAAAACAAAAAGGGACGTTGTATTTATCTGTTTTACAAATTCAAAAACAGATTTGAGTGACGGCGAAAAGAGCATATTTTGATATGAGATGCTGTAAAAGAGCCCCATTGGTGAAAAATCCCTATTAATTTGTACCTTTGTGCCCTCAAGGGACGATGCGAACCACATAAATCTTTTATTTTCGAAACGGTCATTGAGGTGAGGCAAGGTTATAAGTTTGGTTTCGATTTGGCGCTCAGCTAATGCATTGTTTAGCAGGGTAGGGGATATGTCCGTTATTCTTTTCGATTGTGAGGCAAAAATAATGTTATATTCACCAGGAAGGATAAAAACATATAAAAATGCAGACTTAACGGTTTCAATGATGCTTGCGTTAAGCTCCTTCAATGTATTGCCATAATATGAATAAGAGCCTGGCGTAGTGAGGGCGAGTATCCCGTCTGTATTTAAAGCGTTTTTTATTAAGTTGTAAAATTCCAATGTATAAAATCTGTTCATCTGAAGTGTTGAAGGGGGAGGCAGGCCAATTAATATGACATCGTACTTATCTTCGGTCTTTCTTAGAAATCTCCTCCCGTCTTTATAATGAAGCTTGACAATAGGGTTGTTTAATTCAATCTCTGTAAGCGATGTTGGAAATCTTTTTATTGTTTTTAGGAAGTCCGGGTCTATTTCTATGTAATCTATTTTCTTTACGGTGCGGTGTTTTGATATCTCATTGATGATGCCTCCTGTACCCCCACCGATGACGAGAATATCTTTTGGCTGGGGGTGTGCAAGAATAGGAAAATGGGCAAATTCTTCCACAAATGCAATGTCTGGAACTGGTGTCGTAACGAATGGAATCCCATCAGTGAAGAAGGTATACTGATCCTCGTTTTTGACAACGACAATGTTTTGATAAATAGAATTTTTATAAGAAACTACGTTTTGCTTTGCCCATTGAATGTTTATGGATGCTATGTGTATTTTGTTATCTACATTGAAAATCATCATGATACACACCATTATTGAGAGAATTGAAGAACTCAGTAGCAACAATCGGTTCTTACGGCCCAATTGAAAGACATCAGCACTTTTTACAAAGATAATACAGGATATTGCTCCCATGACGGCTATTATCATTGCGATAAAAAAGCTGTTAAAAAATGGAACAAAAAAGATACTAACGACTGTGCCGCCGGCAATTGTGCCGAGTGTTTCGTAGAAATATATCCTTCCAGCGGATATTTTGCCTTTGTTAGTCATCTGGTTATGAACTGAACAGGCTATTGTAAAAAAGAATCCGTGAAGTAAGCCGATGGGAAAAAGTATAATGAAAGAGGAGTACAATATAGACACCATGCCTACGCCTATCCCAGGCGGGATATCGAGTAACGATTTGAAAATACGTGTCAGATAAATACATATTGGAAATATTATCGAGAAAAGAAGAACAGAATATGTAAGTATCTCAGGGTTAAATGTTTTGTTGAATTTGCCACCGGTATATGCCCCAATGGATTCGCTTATAACCCATGCGCTGATGATAATGCCTATCGAATACTCGTTTCCTGAAAATAAAACAAGTAATTCCCTGAGCAGTATAGTCTGGGCAACTATCCCGCCAAATCCTGCAGCGAACACAAGAATAATAAAAGGAGAGATTTTTGTATTATGCATTAATTATAGATATATCAATGTTTGAATAAAATGTGCAAGACGGAAAATATGAATTGCCTTGTCTCTTTCGGGCGTAGTATGGTATAAAACTTGACACGGAGAGATGTCCGAGAGGCTGAAGGAGCACGACTGGAAATCGTGTGTCCCGTCACAAAGCGGGACCCAGGGTTCAAATCCCTGTCTCTCCGCCAGATATGTCTTGTTATACATTATATCTGGTTATAATCTCTGTCATATTGTTTTATTCTACCGGCATATCTTTCTTCTTTAATTTTGCTTTATTTTCCAGCAGTGCCCTGTTCCATAGCCGCGATCCAGTTCATCGATTTAACTGATAGAAGTTTCACGATCTTCTGTCACAATGGTGAGTTATAATCAAATGTTGTGTTTGGAAACAAAAAAGACGTATCCTTTATTAGTCACAAAACATACAATGTCTCTTGGTATAGAGGCAAAAAGGAGGATACGTCTTATGAAACAGAATGAAC
>Ga0116190_1001736_pt1 | contig 18357 bp, 8 predicted proteins | sample AD_JPNTR4_MetaG_FD_89808 | JGI IMG/M metagenome (GOLD analysis project Ga0116190, IMG submission 89808) | Active sludge microbial communities of municipal wastewater-treating anaerobic digesters from Japan - AD_JPNTR4_MetaG | ecosystem: Engineered > Bioreactor > Anaerobic > Digestate | place...
ATGACCGTCGGCTCCCGTCGAAATCAGGCGCGGCACCACCTGCATGTAGCTCCCCGACACATTCCAGCGCGGACGTATCGAAGCCAGACCGTACTGGGAATCGGGCAGGTTACGCGCCGCCGCGCCCGCACGGAAAGCCAGCCCGATGCCGCCCAGATGACAGGCGGGATAAACGCTGGCCGCATACAACCCACCGAAACCGCCGACCGCGAACACCACATTCTCGGCGCGGTAGGCACGCCAGGCACCGGAAGCGTCCAAAGCCAGCGCCCCGCAGACACGCCGCCGCGCACCCGATCCGCTCACCAACAGCGATGTCACTGAGCACCGCTCATGAATCGGTACGTCCAAGCGCCGCACCTCGCGCAGCAGTGCCACGCACATATCGCGCGATGTATAGGGCCCGGTCGATGTGGCGCGTCGCGCCGGATCGTGATCGGTCTTGTACCCTGGAAACTGGCCGTAGGCGTCATGCGGAAACGGCACACCGAGCGCCACCAGATGCGCAAAGGCATGCACCGAGCCAGCCGCTTCAGCCACGGCGAGATCGCCGTGCATGCCGCCCGTAGCCGACAAGGCAGTCGCCATCGCGAAAATGGAGTCCGGCTCCGCGCCGCACAACCCGAGCTTGTAGTAAGTCTGCTTATCGCTGCCGGTATTGATCGACGTGCTTTTGCGCACCCCTTCCGTAACGATCAACGTATCGATCCCGCGACGGCGGAGTTGCACAGCGGCCTGAAGTCCCGCCGCCCCCGAACCAATCACCAGCGTATGGCAGCACGTCGTTTTCATGACGGTTCACTCACAGCCGCTGCACAGAGAGTCCCCCGTCCACATGCACAATTTGGCCGGTTGAATATAGGAAATCCCCGCGTGCCAGCGACGCAACGGCGCGTCCCACATCTTCAGGTTCGCCCCAGCGTTTCTGAATCAACAAATCGCTGTCCGCGATGAGCGCGTCGTACTTGTCCTGAACCGGCCCCGTCATATCACTGCGGATAATCCCGGGGCGCACCTCGTACACCGTCACGCCCTCCTGTCCTAACCGACTCGCAAACAGGCGCGTCATCATGGTCACGCCAGCTTTGGCGACGCAATACTCGCCGCGTGAAACTGAAGCCACCTCCGCCGACACCGAACCGATGTTGACGATGCATCCGCAGAACGCGGCGTCTGCGCGGCGTTGTTCAACCATCCAGCGCGCCGCCGCCTGTGTCAGGAAGTAAGGACCTTGCAGGTTGATCCGCATCACACGTTCGAAGCTCTCTTCAGTCGCTTCGAGCAGGTCCGCGCGCACGCGCGGTGCAACGCCGGCATTGTTGACCAGCACATGGAGCGCGCCGAAACGTGCGCGCACCGCCTCCAGCAGCCGCAACCGGTCGGCCGTCTGCGAGACGTCGGCTTGGATGTAGCAAATCTCGCCGCCGCACTGTTGCAGCGTCTCAAGTTGCGGAGCGGCCGCCTCGGCAGAGCGCGTGCCGCACACCGCCAGCGCATATCCCTCACGCGCCAACGCCTCAGAAATACCCAAGCCGATACCGCGCGCTCCGCCGGTCACGAGTGCAACACGCTCCATGCGCAAGCCTCCTTTTAGCATTTGATGTGCGACAGATCGATAGGCGATACATGCCAGATGTCGCGTGCGTATTCACGGATCGTGCGGTCCGAAGAGAACCTCCCCGCGCGCGCCACGTTGATCAGGGCCTTGCGGTCCCATGCCAAAGGATCGCGGTAGAGGGCATCGACCCGATCTTGCGTCTCCATGTAGTTGCGCAGATCCGCGAGCAGCATGTAGTGATCATTGAAGTCCAACAGCGACTGCACGATCGGATCCAGCAGGCCCGGCGTGAGCAGACAGAAAACGTTACGCCGGATCATGTCGATCGCCAAGCGGATCTCCGGATCCGTGTGGTAGATATGGCGTGCCGAATAGGTCGGACGCATGGCCCGGACTTCCTCCGTACGCAACCCGAAGATGAACATGTTCTCGTCGCCCACCTCCTCATTGATCTCGACGTTGGCACCGTCGAACGTACCGAGTGTCAGCGCGCCGTTCAGCATCATCTTCATGTTGCCAGTGCCCGAGGCCTCGTTGCCGGCCAGTGAGATCTGCTCGCTGACATTCGAGGCCGGGATGATCCGCTCAGCCAACGAAACGCGGTAGTCGGGCAGAAAGACCACGCGAAGTTTGTCTTGGATGCGCGGATTGTTGTTGACCACATCCGCGACACCGTGGATCAACCGGATGATCAACTTCGCCATCGCGTAACCGGGCGCGGCCTTGGCGGCGAAAATGAAGGTACGTGGCAGCATGTCGTATGACGGATCGGCTACCAGGCGGTTGTAGAGCACGATGATATAGAGCGTCAACAGCAACTGACGCTTGTATTCATGCAGACGCTTGACCAGCACGTCGAAGATCGAATCCGGCGAGACCGTGACCCCAACCAATGAGTGGATGTGCTCGGCCATGCGCACTTTGTTCTCCTGCTTGACCTTGCGAAAACGCTTGAGGAACGCCTTGTCGTCCAGAAATTCCTCCAGTTTCCGCAACTGCTCAAGATCGGTGACCCATCCATCGCCGATCGCCTCCGTAATCAAATCCGCCAGTCCCGGATTGGCCTTCAGCAGCCAACGCCGCGGCGTGATCCCATTCGTCTTGTTCGAGAAATGGGAGGGGTACATTTCGTAAAAATCCTTGAAGAGCGTTTTCTTCAAGATCTCAGTGTGAAGCTTCGCGACACCGTTGACAGCACTAGAGCCAACGATCGCGAGATTCGACATGCGCACCGACCTCTCGCCATGTTCGTCGATCAAGCTCATGCGCGCGAGACGCGCCTCGTCGCCCGGCCACATCGCCGCCACCTGACACAAGAAGCGACCATTGATCTCAAAGATGATCTGCATGTGGCGCGGCAACAGCCGCTCCATCATTGACACACTCCAACGCTCCAGCGCCTCGGGCAGGACGGTGTGGTTCGTGTAGCCCGTGCTCGCCCGCGTGATGGACCAGGCCGTGTCCCAATCTATTCCCTCGCGATCCACCAAGATCCGCATCAACTCGGGGATCACCAGCGCCGGGTGCGTTTCATTGAGATGGATAAATGCTTTCGAGGGCAACGTCGTCCAGTCGTTATTGCGTAAGCGGAAGCGGCGCAGGATATCCTGCAACGAGCAGGCAACATAGAAGTACTGCTGCCGCAAACGCAGTTCCTTACCCGCCAGAACGTTATCGTTCGGATAGAGAACCTTGGTCAGGTTTTCGGCCAGCACCTTGTTCTCCACTGCGGCGACGTACGACCCTTGGTTGAAGTCATCAAGATGAAACTCGTCGTCAGCTTTGGCCGACCAGAGGCGCAGGACATTCACAGCCTCGCTGTAGCCCACGATAGGCATATCGTACGGCATGCCCATCACTTTTTCCGTGTCCACCCAGCGCCACTCGGCATCCCCGTTACTACCGCTAATACACTCAACGTGCCCGCCAAAATGGACGACCTGCGTGTGCTCAGGCCGGGAGATCTCCCACGGTGTACCGTCCTTCAGCCAGTGATCCGGCTCCTCTACCTGATGCCCATCGACGATGCGCTGCTTAAAAATCCCGTAATCATAACGCAGCCCGTAGCCCATCGCAGCCAGATTCAGCGTGGAAAGCGAATCGAGAAAACACGCGGCCAACCGTCCCAAGCCACCATTCCCCAGGCCGGCATCCACCTCGTACTCACGTAGTGAATTCCAGTCGATCCCCGCGTCCTTCATCGCCTTGTCGCACAACGCATCCATTCGCATGTTGATGACGTTGTTGCCGAGCAGTCGGCCGATCAGAAACTCAAGCGAGAGGTAGTAGACATACTTTACGTTCTGGGTGCGATAGGTCTCACGGGTCTCAATCCAACGTTCAACCAAGCGATCACGCACAGTGTAGGCAAACGCGTGGTAGAGATCCCGCGGTGTCGCAATGTCCAGTGTACTTGCTTGTGTATACCGCAAATGCCGCGCAAAATCCGCCTTGATCCCCTCGACACTCATCTCCGCGAGGCAGGTGTTGTTCCGCTTGCACGTTTTCTTCGATTCCATACTACTCCTTCATTGCAATTCCAACGGAAGGCCACAGTATGCCAAAAATACGGCCGCAGGTCACGCCGGTTGAGTATCTATTTTTTTAGGGCGCGCGTTGCCACTTCGGCGCTCTCCCGTCCTGTGGGCGGCGTTCACGCCGCCGAGGCAAATGACACTTGCCCCGCCCCTCTTACTTCTCGCCGCGCTGCCCGACGCCGCGCTGCATCTGCGCCTGTAACGCAGGCAGGTGGGTCTCGAACACGCCGCGCGGCGTAGTGCCGTGGCGCGTGCAGAGCGCGGCTGACATGCCGACCACCTCGCCCATCATACCGCCCGTACGCATCACGCGCACCGAGCCGAGCGCCACATGGGTGACGCTGATGTTGCGCCCCGCCATAAACAGATTGTCCAGCGAGCGGCTGTAGAGGCAGCGATACGGAATGGCGTACGGCTTGATGTTCCGGGTTTTGGAGATGGCACGGAACTCCTGCCCGGGGAAGTGGCGGCTGTTCTCCGGATGCGGATAGTGAAGATCAATCCCCCACGTCGTGGTGACACAGGCATCGGGATATGCTTTTCTGTCCTCAAGGTCCTGCTGCCGCAGGATCACATCGCCCAACAGCCGACGGCTCTCGCGCTTGCCGCCGATATAGGCCACCCACACCAGGCGGCGGTTCGCGAACGCCGCGCGTTTCTCGCTCCGGTTTTTGATGAATGCCCAGTTGCCGAAAGTGGCGCGCAACGCATGGTCGCGAATCTGCTCAATTTCCGTTACCGAACTCATGGTCAGGCCCGCCTCCCAATCCCAGTCGCCGCGCGTGAGCGGCTGCGCTGTCTCGGACGTGAAGGCCAGCGTCCACGGACACTCTGGGAACGGGACCGGCTCCGATGTCATTTCAGAGTACCACTGCACCGAAACCCCCATCATCAGACGGTCGGTCTCTTCAGGTGCCAGCGACTCGCCGGTCTCGCCTTTGGATTCGCGTCCCTCGCGAAAGTCGGCGCCGGCCAAGAACCCCACGCACCCATCGCCGGTACAATCAGCAAAGAGCGCACCACGGAAACGCTTGTCGCGTCCGGTGACAATGTCGCGCCCAATCACCGCCGTAATGCGCTTTCCCTCTTTCTCAACCGCTATCACGCGGGTATTCAAAACAAGGACAAGGTTGGTCTCAGCGGTCACCACTCGCAGTTTCTGCTCGTCTTCATAGTTGCTCGCAGGCCCCGCATTGTGAATCTTTTTCTCCGGATGCTGTTTGATTACCGCGAGCACCTCTTGACTGCGCGGCAGATCGGGCTGGCGTTTAGCATCGTACAGATTCCAATGGCCAATCGGACCGATCTCGTCAACCAGATCACCGAGCCGCGGATAAGGCTCTTGGTGAATCTGTCCCGAAAGCCCCACACGCACCTCGGAGCTGTTGTTGCCGCCGAGCACCGGACGATCCTGAATCAGCGCAACCTTACACCCGAGCCGTGCCGCGCTGACCGCCGCGCAACAACCGGCCATGCCGCCGCCGACTACCACCAGATCGTAGTTCCCTGCATCGTCGGGCGACTCGGGCAACGCCAGCAGCCGACGGCGCAACGCCGCCAGTTCCGGTCCGCTGTCCGGCGGGCGGAACTCAGGATCCGTCGCGAGCAGGATCGCATCGCAGCGACCGTTGAAACCGGTCAGGTCGCGTAACGCGATCGAGACCAGTCCAGCCCGCAGATCCACCATCCCACCGTCCTGCCAATGCCACGCCGCTCCCTGCGTGCCGAAGAGCGGTTCAAGCGGCCGATCGTTGATGAGCACCTTGAACTTTCCCGGCGCACCCGGCGCTTGCCACGTCGCCACCCAGTCCCGCGTCCGAACCCAAACGCGGTACCGACCGGCTTCGGGCACGGCGACACGCGTGACGGCATCCGCCACCGGCACACCGAGCCCGTGCGCCATCAGGTAAGGCGACCCCATTTGATCCATCGACTGCTGGTCAATCACCCAACCGCCGGTTGAATCAAAACCCTCGGCCTCCACCAGCACCGTAGCGGCATGCAGGACCGCCGCGTATCCGGCGAGCAAAATCCCCATGGCAACTTGATGACATCTATTCGCACGCCTCGATTTCATCCTAACCATCCTTCCTCTTCTTTAAGGCTCTTGAAAAGCCCCTTGCTTGCAGGTGTGGCACGGGCATCTTGCCCGTGTTTCATGGGCGGGACGCCCATGCCACGGGGGACAAGAGTCTCCTTTACTTAACACGCTCACGCTTCGCCATCCGCCGTATTGGCCACCCCTACGGCATCCGCTTCACTTCGATGTCATACCGCACGGTAAGCGTCGCGCCAGCCTCCAATCCTAAAGGTTCGTGAAAAGCCAGCGACGGACCAACCAGAAAATAACCGCGCCCCTTGTGCGCTTTGAGATCATGCCGTGCGAACCAAGGCGTCGGATAGCGCGGATTGCCGACGCGATCGCGGATCACGATCCGCGCACGAGCGCCGGACTTCGCCGCCACAGCTATGACCTCCATCCGCTCACTCGATTCGCCGCAGGCCTGAACATCGGCCTTACCTTCAGCATTCGCATAGCGGCAGGCAAGCGCGTCAACATCGGGGAAGCGCCACATCAACCCCGCATAACCGCCACTGGCCCAATTGCCATCCTTGCCACGTTTGGCGGGCGTACAGGCAAACTCCACCGCTCCGCCCTGCGCCGTGAATGCGCTCTCCCACGCGATGGTATAGTCGCCGTTGAGCGCTGTGGTCACTTGCACCGTACGCGTTTCGCGCACGAGTTCGCGCCCGTCCCCCAGATAGGCCAGCGTCGCCTCGATCATCACCTGCTTGTCGGGCGATGGCGTGATCCGCTGCGCCACCACGCGTGTGACGGCGTTGGAGGTGGGCTCCCAAAAGTTATATCCGTTGATCAATTTCCACGAAAACCACAAGCCCAGATGCCACGCATGATCCGGCGGACGGAAAGCGGTCAATGCCTCGCCCGTACCAGGCAACGCCAGCGGATGAAAGTAGGGTTTACCCTCACGGCCCTGCGGCACATAAGTCCAGCACAGCGTCTGACCGACGACCATAGAGACCGCACCGCTCGCGGCATCCGTTTCCAACCTGCGTGCATCCGCGACCGGCTCACCTACGGACTGCACGGCAAGACACCCCGCCAATGCCACAACCGCCCACGTCCGGAATCTGTTCTTGTTCTTAATCAACTCCCTCTTCACGACACCGCATCCCTTTCTCAGCGTTGTCTTCAGTGTATCCGCTTCTCGTTGGGAAGACAAGTGGTCTAAATACCTGTCCTTAGTTGCAGATGCCGAGCTGTGTGGCACGGGCATCTTGCCCGTGTGGCGGCGTGAAACACCGCCCGGACGAGCAACGCTCGTCCCTCCCGGCGCTGCGCGGGGCGGGTACAAGCCCGGCGCGGAGCGGCACCCGCGGTACCCGTAGTGTCGGCAGGATCGGCAGTGCCGGGGAGCCCCGCGCACAGCGCGGCCGCGCCCCCTAAAACCTCTGCGTCTCTGCGTTAAATAAAGCCGAGCAGCGCCGCGACAAACTCACGACCTAAAGAGCAACTGCTCTACTGCACGCGAAGCTGCGTTCCTGGCGGGGGGATAGGTGGCGGATTGCCGATGCCGGTGAGCGTCACATCATCCACATACCAGCCGACACTGGACGTGCTCGCATCGGTGCCCAGACGCCACCTGATGCGCAACGAGTGACCGGCATACTTTGCGGTATTCGTCAGATTCACCACCACTTTGACAAACCCCGAACTGGTCCCCGTCCACGCCCGGCGTATGCCCAGCGGATTGTTTCCTACTAGCGAAGTCGTATAATCGCCATATGCAAAAGAGGCACCGGAACCGTAGTCAGTCACGTTAAACCAATCGCCGTCGTCCAGCGAAAACTCCAGCACGCCACCGTCCGCCTTTCTCTCGAACGTATAGTCATGCCAGAACGAAAGGCTCAGGTTCTGCGCCGCAGCCGGGATCGCAATCGGCGGCGAGACCGCACTGGTGTCGGAGTACGTCGCCACCGCAGGCGAGTATAGAGAGCGTGTCGGCGAAACCGCCTTATCGGTGCTCAGAGCCCACTGGCTTGAGCCGACATCAGATGAGAACGTCCAGCCTTTGGCAACAATGTCGTTGGTCTCGAACGGTTCATACCAGAGCGTTTCAGGCACTGCGAACGCATTCCACAGCACAGCCCGCTGTCCGTCCGGATTGGTAACCGTCATACGCCACCAGCCACCGGCCATGCCGGTTGTATCAATCTTCGCGATGGCGCTGTCGCCCAGTGCCTCAACCTGGCTGCCCGGCACCTCGTCCGCCCCCTGCTTCAGGCTTACCTTGGCCCCCAACATCAAGTGTTCACCACTCAGGGTGAAGTCGAGCACGCCGACACCGGTGAACGGCGACGATGCAGTCAACACCGGCGCAGGCGCGCGCTGGTCTGGCGCGACACCGCTCAGGATCAGCGAGAAGGGCTGGTTACCGCCGGTCAGCGTACCCGCAAAGGTTACGCGCGCCGTGTATTCGCCGCTGACGGCAGGCGCGGCAATCAGCACCTGCTCCACGTTGTCCGTCGTGTTTGAGCCGACAGTCGCGGCGTACGCACACGACTCCAAGCTCCAGTCGCCCACGAACGGCATGACCCACGGCTGATGGACGACAGCATCAAGCCCGATCACGCGCAGGTCGAGGTTGTTGACCAAGCGACTCGTCCGGTCATCGTGTCCGCTGGTGGCGGTTCCGGCCGGATCGGTCCAGCAGAGCGTCGCTTTGATGGGGCTTGCGCCATCCCACGTAAAGGGCACATCAACCTGCGTGCGCGTGGCCGTCACCCGATTCTCCACCACATGCCGGGTGCCGGCGTTGGCGCGATAGGCAGCCAACAGGTCGGCCGCCGCCTGTACATTGATCAGGCCCCATCCATATTCGTAGTCCGGTCCCGCCCGCCCCAGATCGTCCGCCGTGTGGATCAGCAACGCCTTCAACGTGCTGGCGCGCATCACCTGATTGGTGAAGAGTGTGTGAAACAGATGCACCAGCAACTGCGCCGAACCCGCCGCGCTCGGCGTGGCCATGCTGGTGCCGTACATCGATTTGTAGGACGCGTCATCCGTATTCGAAGTCGACCATAGATAGTAGCCATTGGCCGTCACATCGGGTTTGATGCGTCCGTCGTCGGTCGGCCCCCAGGATGAAAAGCTGGTCATCCCCGCGTAGCCCAGATTCCGTACCCCGCCGCTGACCGCGCCACGCAGCGCACCAACAGTCAGGACGTTCTTGCCGAGGCCATCATAACTCAGCGTGTCGTAGCCGTTTTTGTAAACCTTGTCACCGGGCGGATGCAGCGCCGGATCGTAAGCCACCGATGCGCCTCCGGGAATGAGCGCCACGCTGTCGCCCTGTTTGGGATTGTCGAGACGGTCATTGCCAGCCGCCCAGAAGATCAGGTAGTACGGCAGCGAATAGGCCAACGTGTCGATGTCGCGCGCATAGGCGTTGTACTGGCCGAAGTGATCCTCGTATCCAGCCGCGTCCATGCCTGTGCCATACCAGGTATAGGCCGGCGACTGGGTGTAAGCCCATCCCGCATACATGCCGTAGCTATGGCTGGAGATATTGATCATGCCGGCCTCGCCGGGTACTGCGGCACCTCGTTCGGCCATCTCGCTGACGTCGTCGGTCCAGTCGTAGCTGTCTACGCGCACAGCCGGCGCCATGCCTTTGGCCGCAGCATCGATTCCGGCGGCGCAGATCGTGCCCACCACGTGCGAGGCGTGGTCGGAGGAGGCGCTGGCCCCGTCCATCGAGGTGACGCGTCCGCCATACTCCCGATGTGTCGTGCGGGCTGAACTGGCATCCCACACCCCCACAGTCCCGCCCTCACCGTTGACGCCGTAAGGCGCAACCCACAGCAGGTTCGCCCCGGACGAAATTCCAGCGTTAGCGTTACAGGTGGTACGGTAGAGCGGCCGTTCGCCGTCAAAGTCCATCAGTTCGAACGCGCCGCCGCCGGGCTTCTCCCCCTTGATCGGCAAGCCGCGCTGCTTCGCGCGCGCCCAAGCCGCCTCGCGCCGTGTGCGCGCGGCTTCGGCCTGCGTGGTCACCGTACGCCGACGCACCTCAGGATCGCGCCATACCGCAGGCGCGTTGACCACATCGGCGGCACCCTGCCGCGTCTGCGGCCAGACGGCAAACGCCCATGCCGCCATCGCTGTCATAACGATCACAGCACGTTTTTTCATGCGTTTGCCGTCCGTCGCCCGCCTTATTGCGACCACCCAGTGGTCGCAATGTTGAGTGTAAAATGCGCACCCCGTTCTGTGGGCGGCGTTTACGCCGCCGACCTTAGCCCCGCAACGCCGCCTGCGCCGCAGCCAGCCGCGCGATCGGCACGCGGTAAGGCGAGCAGCTCACGTAGTCGAAGCCGAGCTTGTAGCAGAAGGCCACCGTCTTCGGGTCGCCGCCATGCTCACCGCACACCCCGACCTTCAGCTTGGGCTTCACGCCGCGGGCGTAGTTCATGGCAATCTCGATCATGCGGCCCACACCCTCCATGTCCAGCACCTGGAAGGGGTCGTAGTCGTAGAAGCCGCGCGACACATAATCGCCCAGGAACTTGCCGGCGTCATCGCGCGAGAAGCCGCAGGTCATCTGCGTCAGGTCGTTCGTGCCGAACGAGAAGAAGTCGGCCTCGGCCGCGATCTGATCGGCGGTGATCGCCGCGCGCGGCACCTCGATCATCGTGCCGACCGTGATCTGCAGCTTGACCTTCTTGGCCTTCTCGACCTCCGCCACCGTCTTGAGGATCAGCTCCTTCTGGGCGGCCAGCTCTTTGACGTTGCCCACCAGCGGCACCATGATCTCAGGCCGCGACCCCTTGACCGCAGCGGCGGCCTCGCAAATCGCGCGCACCTGCATCTCGGTCACCTCGGGATAGCTGATGCCCAAGCGGCAGCCACGGTGGCCCAGCATCGGGTTGGTCTCGTGCAGTGACTCCACGACCTCTTGGATGTGCGCCACATCGACCCCCATGACCTTCGCCATCTCAGCCTGTCCGGCGGCATCCTGCGGCAGGAACTCATGCAGCGGCGGATCCAGCAACCGCACCGTGCAGGGCCGCCCCTTGAGTGCCTTGAACATGCCGATGAAGTCCTTGCGCTGCAACGGCAACAGCTCTTTCAGCGCCTGATTGTACTGCTTGAGCGGCGCGGCCAATTCGCTTTCGAGACGAGCGCGCTCCTCGACGTCGGTGTCCGCGCAAGCGGCAATCGCCTGACGCAGATTCTTGACGGTCTCCGCCACGAGAATCATGCGGCGGAAACTGGTGACGCGGTCACCCTCGAAGAACATGTGCTCGGTACGGCAGAGGCCGATACCCTCAGCGCCGAACGAGACCGCCCTGGCGGTGTCGTGCGGGGTGTCCGCATTGGTGCGTACGCCCATCTTGCGGTACTTGTCGGCCAGCGCCATGATTGTGGCGAAGGGGCCGGTCAGCTTCGGCGCCTGCGTCTCAATCTGACCCTCGTACACCGCGCCGGTCGATCCATTGAGCGAAATCCAGTCGCCCTCCTTCAGCACCAGCTTACCGCAGGAGATCGTCTTCCTGTCATAGCTGATGTGAAGCTCACCACACCCTGAAACGCAGCACTTGCCCATACCGCGCGCGACCACCGCCGCGTGCGAGGTCATGCCGCCGCGCGCCGTCAGGATGCCGACCGCCACATTCATGCCGCCGATATCCTCGGGGCTGGTCTCGATGCGGCAGAGAATGACCTTCTTGCCATCCTTGGCCCACTGCTCGGCCGTGGCCGCGTTGAAAACGATCTGGCCGGTGGCCGCGCCCGGCGAAGCCGGCAGACCGACCGTAATCCGCTTGGCCTTGGCCTCGGCGGCCTTGACGAAAACCGGATGCAGCAACTGATCAAGCTGCGCAGGCTCGACGCGCATCACTGCGGTCTTCTCGTCGATGAGCTTCTCCTTGATAAGGTCCGTCGCGATCTTGACCGCCGCCGCCGCCGTACGCTTGCCGTTACGGGTCTGCAACATGTAGAGCGTGCCATCCTCAATCGTGAACTCGAGATCCTGCATATCGCGGTAGTGACGCTCAAGCTTGACACGAATCGCGTCGAGCTGCTTGAAGACTTTGGGCATAACCTCCTCCAACGACGGATACTGCGCCTTGCGCACCGCCTCGGTGATCGAACGTGCCTTGGCCCACTCGCGCGAACCCTTGATCGTGATCTGCTGCGGCGTGCGGATACCCGCCACCACGTCTTCGCCCTGCGCGTTAATCAGGTATTCACCGTAGAAATACTTGTGCTCACCGGTTGACGGATCGCGGGTGAAGGCCACACCGGTCGCCGAATTGTCGCCGGAGTTGCCGAACACCATCGCCTGAACGTTTACCGCCGTGCCCAGCAGGCCACGGATATCGTTCAGCTCGCGGTACTTGATGGCGCGCGGGTTGTTCCACGATCCGAAGACTGCGCTGATGCCGAGCGCAAGCTGCTCCATTGCATCCGTCGGGAAATCGCACCCCTTGGCCTCCTTGACCATCTTACGGTAGCGCCCGACCACCTCTTGCAGGTCTTCCGCCATCAACTCGGAGTCCAGCGTGTAGCCTTTAGCGCGCTTCACCGCTTCCAGCTCAAGCTCAAACTGGTGATGGTCGACCCCCAACACCACGTTGCCGAACATCTGGATGAAGCGGCGATAGGAGTCCCACACGAAACGGGGATTGTTGGTGCGGGCGATCATCGCCTCGACCGTATCGGGATTCAGGCCGAGGTTCAAAACGGTGTCCATCATACCGGGCATCGAGGCCGCGGCACCGGAGCGCACCGAGACCAACAGCGGATTCGGGCCTTTGCCGAACGTCTTGCCCGTCGCCTTTTCCAGACACTTGAGCGCGGCCTGCACCTCAGCGCGGATCAAATCGTGCAGCGCCTTCTCGCCGATCTCATAGTACTTGGCGCACGCTTCCGTCGTGATGGTAAATCCTGGGGGAACTGGCAAGCCGAGTCCGGCCATGTCGGCAAGGTTTGCGCCCTTGCCCCCGAGCAACGTCCGCATCGTGACATCGCCCTCAGACTGATCCGCACCAAAGAAATAGACGTACTTCGCCCGCTTCGTTTTCGACGCCGCCTTAGCCTTTGCAGGGGCAGCCTTTTTCACAGTTTTCTTCACAGGTTTCCTCACAGGTTTTGCACACATAACTTCACTTCCTCTGTTAGCAACGCGGGGAAGTATAGCATACCCCTCCCGTGAGTCAAATCCCTCAGTCCTTAGAGCGTTAAACGTTTTAACTCAGAACGCTGAACGTCGAACTCTGAACTCCGAAGTGGAAAAATCCTTGCCTATAACTTACACGATCAAGGTTGTCCTCATTTACATTCTCGTGCGAAACACGGGCGGCGGGCTAACCGGTTACCAAAAAAGCGCTTTTCGCCATTCGCTATTCCCCCGCTTTGTGCGATAATGGCGACCGGAGTTTGCATGAATAAGACCACGCCATCCTTTGTGCGGAACGGGTACTGCGTCTCTTGCGACAGGGCTGCGGAGCGCCGGGCGATCACTTGCCCCTACTGCGGTGAGCAGGTCTGGCACCCCAGGGCCTGGCATGTGACGCGCTGGTGCGTGCTGCTGGCACCTGCGGTGTTGGTGTCGATCGCAGTGGCTTGGCTCACGGCGTCGCCCGGCTGGCACGCGATCTTCCATCACCTGCGCTCAGCGCCGCTGATCGCGGCTTGGCTCGCGGCGAGCGGTTTGGGTTTGCTCGTGCTGCCCGCCGATACGGACAGCAGTGCCGCAGGCGCGAAAGCCGACCTGCGCCGTCTACAACTGGAGGCCATTCTCGGCGGCATCGCACAGGCTTTGTCCGCCGTAATCGGGACCGCCCTACTTGCTGCCATCCCGCGTCTCTCTCTGCCCGTCCTGTTGGTCGGCTTCGCGCTTTTGACCTGTCCCGCGCTTTTGCCGCTTTTTTTCCGTGTTCCGTGGCGCCGGCTCGCCGCCGCTGCGGCATTGGCGACCGCCGCTGTCATCAGTATACTTTAGTACACAGTCGGTTTTTTATTCAAAAAAGACCCAATAACAACTCATAACATGTTGTAAGTCTTTGATTATCAACAAGATAGAAGACGGAAAAACGAGGTGAAAAAATAGTAAAAAAATTAAATTATGCCTATTGACAAAACAGGGGTGCATCACGTATTATACACCCCGTTCAAACGACCTCCCCCAGGTTGATGAACAGCGTAGCCAGCGCGACACATTCCCCCGTGATTGCGCATACAGGTTTCCCCCCTGTAAGGTTACGCAAAATTATATATGTCCTCCCTGGCGGCGGGTAAGAGCTTAAGCTTTTATCCGCCGTTTTTTTTACCGCCAACGCTTGTGCGCCCAGAGATACTGTTCGGGATAGCGGCGGATCACGGCTTCGAGACGCCGGTTGATCTCGGCAAGCAGATCGGCGACGTCGCGCTCTTTATCGCCTGTCGGCGTGAAGCGGATCGGATCGTCCGTAACCATGCGGTAATGGAAGGCGCTATCGCGGATGAATGCGCCGGCCAAGATCGGGGCACCGGTCTTCAGGTGCAAGCGCGCAGGCGAGGTGTGCGTGGATGCGGGACGTCCCATAAAGTCAACGATCACACCCTGCTTTCTACCGGCGTGCTGATCCATCACCAGCGTCATCGCCGCGCCGGTCTCCTTCCACTGGCGCAGCACGCTGGGCGCAAACCCCTGCTTCTTGGGAATGATCGTGATCGCGCCGCGGAAGTGATGTTTTTTCAGGAAGCGCTCGACAAGGGGGTTGTTCATCTTGCGCGCCACGGCGATCATCGGACGGGTGAAGGAGATGATCGTCACAGCCGCCTCCCATACGCCGTGGTGGCCGGAGAGGATCATGACCGGCATATCCGGCCGCTCCAGCAACAACTCGAAGGTTTCGGCGGGACCGTCGAAGACGATGTGCTCGCGCCAATTCTCCGCCGTCACTACCTGTCCCACCTTGAGTGCCTCCATGAGGTGGCCGGCCAGATGGCCGAAGGCGCGACGCGCGATGCGGTCCGCCTCCGCCGGATCATCTGTGATGCTGGCGCACAGGATATTGTCCACTGCGATGCGGCGACGCTCACGGAACAGCGGATAGACAAGCGATGCCGCGCCAGCACCGAGGGCATAGGCGCGGCGCGCCGGCACCAGCCGATAGAGCAGCGAGGCCAGCCATAGGGCAAGGTACTCCAGAAACCAAAGAAGCTGACGAAAAACCTTCATGCGTCGAGATTATTTGGAAAATTCTGCCGACAATTCGGCGACCAGCGGTTTCAGGCGACGCCGGATGTGATACGGCAACAGGTCTTCGTCATCCAGCAGGTCGGAGACCAGCATGGCCGCCTGATCCAGTTTCCTTTGGCGCATCAACAGATTGATCCAAGTCAAGCGCACGTCAAGATCATCCGGCAAGCTATCCATCACAGGGGCCAGAGCACGTGATGCCTCGTCCAGCCGACCGGTCGCGATCAGTAGGCGGGCCAGAGTATGCAAGGTGAAGAGGCGCTGCCCGTCCATGTCCAGCGACCGGCGGAGGAATTTTTCCGCCTGCTCCATCTCGCCGCGTTCGAACAGCACCGCGCCGAGGCCCGCATACGCCGGCGCGTTGCGCTCCTTTTCAAGACTGCGCTTGAAGAGGTCCTCGGCCAAGTCCAACTCGCCGCGACGCAGACGGACCGAGCCCCACAGGTAGTTGGCAAACGCGTGTTCCGGATTGAGGCGCAAGACCTCTTTGGCGTCCTCTTCAGAAAAGGCCGGCACATCAAGCACGTCGTCGAGGCGTAGCAGGTCTTCGCGCACTTGATGCAGATGGCGGTTCAGCGCCAACGCACGCAGGAAACTGCTACGCGCGAGCGGATAGTCCTGTGGACCGTTGTTCCTCAGGATGTAACCGCGCACCATGTGCATCAGATAGTGCTCGCGCTTGCTCGCCGCGCTACGGAGCGCGGGAAAGACGCGGCTCTCCAACTCCGGATATTCGCCGGCTTGCAGCAGGATTTCGGCCAGCAGGCCCCACAGGCGGATGTCGCCCGGACGGGAGGGGATCACCTTGTTAAGGAGTTCGCGCGCCTCATCATTTTTGCCGTCCAAGATCAGCAGTGCCGCCTCGTGCCAGACCAACTCCTCTTCCGGCACCTTGTTCTCTTTGGCCAGATCCATCCAGAGGCCCGCTTCCGGCAGGTCGCGCCGTTCGATCGCGATACGTGCCTTGTTGATCAGCGCAAAGGAGTCGCGGTCATCCAAGTCCAGCAGCAGATTGAGATGGCGCTCGGCGTCATCAAACTCATTCGCGTCGATCTGCCGTGTGATAGTCTGGACCAGCTCGCGCTTCCTGTCGCGCATGGCAGTCATCGGGTCGGTCCGGAAGCCTTTAGCGGTTGCCCACTGATGCCGTTGCCCCGCCCCCCTATCCCAGATGTTTTTGCGGACATAACCCAGAACATCCTGATTGAGCAGTGTGCCGTCGCGTTCTTGCAGCGACGTAACAGTCAGCGCGAAGGTGTCCTCATTCCGCTGCATCAAGCGAAGTTGCGTTTCGATCTCGCCTTGCGCCTCCGTACCGCCCTCTTTGTTAGTAGCTAGCTCATAACGATTCAGGACCACACTGAGGTTGTCCGGCGCCCTGTTCGACACATGCTCCAGCAGTGCGGCGGCCTCCGCCACCCGTCCTTTCGCCACCAGCAGAACGGCCAGTTCATTCCCCATTCGGGCGATTTGACCGTTCAATCCTTTCCGCACATAGGCGTAGTACCGGATGGTATCGGGGGTCTTTGGGTTCACCAGCGGGGCCATCGCCTCACCAAACGCGTAATACTGGGTGAGCAACGCGGCCGTATCCACACCCGTATCGCGCGGTGCCCCGCTTAGGAAGAAACCGGTCGGCAGCGCCAGAAAACCATTGTCACGCCACAGTTCGGGCGAGTCAAAGAGCACGACCCGCTTAAAGGCGTTGGTGTCGTGCCTGAACCACTCGCGCAAAAATGCGGCGGTCGATAGGTCGGCGGCGTTGATCAACCGATAACGGCTCGTTGCAAACGACGGATCTGTACGGAGCGCCGTTTCCAGATTCTGTTTAGATCTCGCGCCTTGCGCGTCGTCGGTTGCAAGAAAAGTCAACTGTCGACCGTCACGATGTGCGCGCACCATGAGGTGGTGCTTCAGCAACCTCATGTTGACGATCCAGTCGCGCCCGTCCAACTCACGGTAGATCTCATCGATCACACGGTCGGCGAACGTTCCTTCATCGGGATCGATATCGGAGTAACTAAAGAAGGGCACCAAAAGCGCCAGCGCCAGCAACGGCCAGCAGAGCACCGCACCGATCCGGCAGACGAGTGGATTGTCACGGTATTCGTAATAGTCGAGCTCTTCTTCGATCTTCTCCTCAAAGATCTCCCGCATCAAGAACCAGGAGGCCACCAGCATACCGATAAACAATGCGATGATCACATGCTGGTAGACGGGGATTTTCGAAGTGAGGCGCGCGACCCCCCAGATCGAAGTGTCAAGGTGAACCCAGTTCAGCATCCGGCCCAGCCAGGTCATCTCCCCGTCAGCTCCGCGCGCAACACTCAGGTTGAGCAGGGTCGGCAACAATGGCACGACGAGCGCGAGTTGCGTCAAAAGAAGAAACGGAGTCCGACGCTTGAAGGCATGCGAAAAGATGAAGAAGGAGATTGAGGCCGGGAACAGGAATTGTACAAAGACGTAACTCCATCCGAAACTGGGAATCCAGCGGATCAGTTCGCGCTTCATTGTCTCCAGAAACACCCGCAGAATCGGGCGCGGAGCCGGAACCGGAATGGCCGCGCACACCTCGGCTGTCTGCCACAACACATACAGCGCCAACAACAACCCAACAAATCCCGTCAACACCACAAAAAGCACCCTGTAGGTCGTGGCGTGTCCGTTCAGAATGATGCTGCGCAGGAGAATCACACCGCCGATCGGCATCAAAAGCAGAAAGATCGGCGACTCCACGCTACACGCGCCCAGCAGCAGCACACTTACGAAAAGTGAGACTTGGTTACCTCGCTGGTCATAAGAGATGATCAGGTTGATGATGAGAAAAATCAGCAACAAGTCAAACGCATACGGATAGAGGCGAGTCGCGACCAGCCAGAACGGCGCGCAGAACGCCAACACGCTGGCCGCGCCCAATCCACCCAACACGGCGGCGTAGGCCACGCGCCGATTGTGCGCCTGAACTGAAGCCGGAATAGAGAGCGTGCCG
>Ga0116190_1001737_pt1 | contig 18350 bp, 19 predicted proteins | sample AD_JPNTR4_MetaG_FD_89808 | JGI IMG/M metagenome (GOLD analysis project Ga0116190, IMG submission 89808) | Active sludge microbial communities of municipal wastewater-treating anaerobic digesters from Japan - AD_JPNTR4_MetaG | ecosystem: Engineered > Bioreactor > Anaerobic > Digestate | place...
GCTCTATGAGTGGGACATGAAGGATGGAGTACCCACCAACAAGCCCTCCTATATATTCGAAATTCAGAATGGGGTAAAGCAATTCGTACTTGAGGTCAGGCCATAAGAAAAGTAGTTTATAAGGGAGTGTGAATCAATCAAGAAGGGGCGCCGCGCATGCGGCGCCCTTTCTATATACAGTGCTTAAAATCGATTTTATCAGTGTTTTGCAATCTATTGAACGGATCAAATGGATTATTGAGGGGAGCATTTACATGTGTTAGCATAATGGAAACAAAGATACAAAGCTCTTGGATGGCGAATTGGACATTATAGGGGGCTGGAAATGAAAGAAAGAATAGTGTCTGGATTATTTCCGATATTCAGTATTATACCTTCCTTATCTGATTTGCCTAAAAATCAACCTATTAGAGATCCCGTAATCAGAGTAAGTGACCTAACTATCACGGCTCCTTCTATATTTACAGAAGAGACTTTTGGGGAATTGGATTTTTACCTTTTCGTTCCCAACAAGGCAAAAGATATTGAACCAAGGGCTGCCGGCTTAGCGATTATACTAATGGATAATGACTCCTTAGCACAGGTAGCATATGAATTTGCAAAAGCTTCTACTCAAGCTATTGAGCTCACTATTGTTGCCGCAATAAAAAAACCCAAATCTGGATATGATATAGAGATCATCAATGAGCTAGTTAGTTTTCTAAGAAGCAAGTATAGCATAGCTGAAACAAAAATATGGAGCGTAGGAGAAGGAGCAGGTGCACCGGCATGCATTGCTCTCAACAGAGCTTATCCTTCTGCTTTTGCATCAGTTGCAGTCAATATTGATGTGGAAGCTTTTGAAGGGCCTTGGCTTGCTACAAAGCCTGTTTTGCCAGGGTCTGATTATAAAGTGGTGGATGTTCCCAAATGGACTGTAACTAAACAAATGGAACGCACCATAAATTGGACAAAAAAACATCCAGATTATATAACAGTAACCGCTTCGAGCAATCAGCAAGATGCCATACTGGCCACGGATAAGGATTATTGCGGCCCAACAGCATGGAAAGCTACGGAACCAGGTCCCAGTTGGATAAGCATTGATTTTGGAGAACCCCTTTACATAACCAGATGGGCAGTGCTAGCAACAGAAGTTAACGACAATTATGCTCTCGAATATAGTGACAACGGCGTCAATTGGTCTGGATTGGATGCTATTAGCAGCAATCAAAACGCAAGAATAGACAGATTTGTAAGAAGAGGCGTTCTTGCGCAATATTACCGACTCTCCTCTACAAATCCCATGTCAATTAGAGAATTCGAAGTGTATGGTGATCATTGCAGCTTTGATGCTTTTGGCTATAGATTATACAACGGCAGAAATGGTTCTTACCTACATTTTCGGATATTCAAGCCCAATAGAGCGTACTATCGTAATGATACTAAGGTCCCCCTTGTAGTTTTTCTACATGGCGCAGGCCAAAGGGGACATTATAACAATGCACAGCTAGGGATAACAACCGGAGAAGGTGCCACTAATATTGCCTATGATTGGTGGCAAAAGAAACATCCCTGTTACATTATTGCAATTCAATGTCCATTAGAGGAAGCGCATTTTTTTGAACAGATAGCCGCAAATGAGGTCGATATTATCAAACAAGTAATTGCTGAATTTCCAGACATTGATAAAGACCGTGTCTATGTTACTGGTCTATCATTAGGTGGCTTTGGGACTTATAAACTAATTGTGGATTATAGTGATATTTTTGCTGCTGCCGTTCCATTAGCTGGTGGCGGTTTTGACAATGGCAAAGGTCCAACTGATCCTGATAACTATATTTCTAGAGTATCTAATATCAAAAATATGCCTATTTGGGCTTTTCATTCTGAAGATGATGATTTGGTGAGTATAAAGTTGGGAATTTCTATGGTGGAAGCTATCAAAGCAATTGGTAACACAAATATTAGGTTTACCGTTTATCCTAAAGGGACATTTGGCTTCACCCCGCATTATTGTTGGCTTTTTGCTTATTATGATTGGGATATGTGGGAATGGCTTTTTGCCCAAAATAGAAAGTTCTGGGCCAAATAATAGCTTTAGTAAGGAATAGAAGGCAATCGAGAAGGTAGCCAGGCAGCATGTCTTTGTCTTCCCTTGACATCAATCCATTGCCTGCGTTATAAATACAGCCGCGCTAGTCGAGCTGCACAATTACAAAACCGTACAATCGCTGAGTCCTAAGAACGGAAAGCGAGTATCGACTGAATTACAATGCGAAATTGCAGCAGCAAACCCGCCCAGATGGTGGAATTGGCAGACACGCTAGATTCAGGTTCTAGTGCGAAAGCATGGGGGTTCAAGTCCCCCTCTGGGCATATTTTTGCGCCTTTTTGGCGCTTTTTTTGTCCTTATAAGTCAAGCAAAAAACCACTTTTACCATTGATAATGCTGAACAATTCAATTTTAGACTCTTTTCTGTGTTTTAGACTCTTGTATATCTTTTTAGTTTAGTTTACCATAAACATGTAGACAATATGTAGGCAATACGTAGACGTAGGAACCTTCTGTTTTGTGTAGACATTATGTAGGCTTTATGTAGGCAATACGTAGATAATATGTAGACATAGGAATATTTATATATGGGATAAAGTATTAAGTATTTCAGTTTTAGAACATTCTATATGGAGGACAACATGTGCATAAAAAGACAGGGTGGTGCAAAACTAGCTTCAATATCAAGCATTTTATCATTCCTTTGAACCTTAAAATAATCGCATAAGTTATAATCTGTGAATGTTCCAAGCTAGAACATTCTGATAGAAGAATGCAAGCTGAAACCTTCCGTAAGGAGGACAATATGGGTGTAAGAATACGAGAGAAGCGAGGCAAGCTATATCTTGATATCATGTACAAAGGGCAGCGACGCTGGGAAGCGCTAGACCTTAGAGTACCTAAAGATGCAGCAGCGAAGCGTGAGACTATGCGCCTTGCTGAGGCGATACGCCATAAACGTGAGCTACAACTAACCTCTGAGCGCTATCAGCTACTCGATCCTGTCGCCTCTAAGCAAACACTGACCCTCTATGCTGAGAAGGTCGCCGCAACCTATGACAAGAAGATGCACTTGCCGAAATCCTTGAAGTACCTAAGACCATACGCAGGCGAGACCTTACTTTGTGATGTAAACGAACGCTTTGTCGATGGCTATCGAGCGTACCTTCTAGGACAAAAGACAATAGGAGCAGCGACAGCGAAGCACTACATTGATGCGCTTAAAGCGCTTCTAGCAAAAGCAGAGCGTGAGCGGCTTATTGAACACAACCCTGCAAAGGGCATGAAGACAATCCGTGTTCCTGAGCAAAAGCGACCATTCCTTACCATCGAGGAGATACAAAAGCTATACAATACGCCTGCACCTGGAGGCGAGCTTGCAGAAGAATGCAGGCGTGCTTTTTTGCTTTCATGCTTTACAGGCTTACGGCTTAGCGATCTAAAAACCTTGACCTGGGGAGATATCGAGCGAGCGCCTGAACCTATGATCGTAAAGCGGCAGTCTAAGACAAAGGACGTAGTGCGAATACCACTTGCACCTACGGCATGGGAACTGATCGATGATAGAGAGCTGCACCACCGCGATGAGCTAGTATTTCCGAGGATGACAGCGAGTAAGGGCGTCAATGTATATATACCACTGAATACGTGGCGAAAGAAGGCAGGCATAGACAGGGCTTTTGGCTGGCACGCAGCACGACATTCTTTTGCGATGATGACACTAGAAGCGAGTGGCGATATCTATAGTGTTTCAAGGTTGCTAGGGCATTCTGATATACGGATTACTGAAGTGTACCTGCGCCTCTTAGATAGCCGCAAGAAAGAGATAATTGCAAGCCTTCCTGAGCTTAAAGATGAGCAAAAGACCTTTGAATTTAAGCAGCCGAAGCAAGCGTAAGCTAAAGTAAGCGAAAGCAACGCCAACATAGCTTCGTATTCTCTAGTAGGAACAGCGCTATAGATATTTGATCACCAGTACCTCAAAACGGCCGCTATGCGTTCGGATACTTGTACAGGATAATTACCTTGGTAACCAAAGAGAACCTCACTATGGCCTTCTATTTGAATGTCGATTAGCGAAGATTGTACAATTTCCTAAGCAAGCACAAGATATTTATATTCTCCAAAAGCAATTAAAACATTAAGTGAGCCAAAATAACTAGCAGATAGTTTTTGATTAGATTCGGTAGTGACGGCTTTATTTCGTTTTGCAATTGTGATATTATAAAAGTATGAATATTGAAGCGCAGAACAAGGCTGATCGTGCATGTGCGCTTGCACTTATTCGCAGGTTTTTTAGGCTCCATTATGACGAGCTAAACCTGAGGGCTGATGGAAGTTTCCGAACGCTGCGAGAACTGGGCATTCCTGAGACAGAAACACCGCCACGCGTGTTGCAGCGCTACCTAGGAGGCGCGGCAAGTCATTGGGGTAGCATTATTCACAACGGCGAGCCTCCAACCAGGCTGGACATGCAATGCCTTCGTGCTTCGATCGAACTTAAAACCGCTGAGGACATTCGAGAAAAAACAAAACTGATTCGAGCCATGCAGCGGGCTGCTGATAGTGGAGGAATAACGGGGATTGAGGGAGAAAAACAACCGATCAGGCGCCGTGATGGCGGCGCGTATTTTATGTACGCCCTCACGCACCACAGTGGCCTCCCGCGGAAAGGTTTCCCGCGGCGCTATGGTTGATCGATAATTATTGCGCGCGTTGCGCGCTGATAGTAATATAAAAGCGCTTGGCACGCCTTAAATGGCTTGGCGCAAATAAAATTAAATTCGAGCAACGCCGATCAGGTAGGCTTCCTGTGCTCCAGGGAGAACTATAATGATCGGCGATTTTGTTTCTGTAGACGAAGCTTGCGCAATTCTTCACTGCAAAAAGAGTTACATTTACCAACTTATTCACCGCAAAACAATTCCGTTTTATAAGCCTAGCGGAGGCCGCGTTCTGTTCGACGCTCGAGAGCTTGAGGATTTTATTCGCAAGGGGCGCGTCAGCACGCATACTGAGCTTCAAGACCATGCCGTCACATTGCTGAACAAGCGAGGCTCGCGATGAGCACCGCAGGATTAAAAAAGCCTGCTGGCGGAGCAGGCTTAAACGAGAAAGTAAATAATTCAAGCTACAATAAAAACTTATCACAACTTTACTGTCGCGTCAATGCACTTTGTCAACGCTGGGACATGACCCGCGAGGACTTCGCCCGTGCGGCATCAGTATATGCGCTGATTTTCCGAGATTCTGCACCTCGCCATATACAACTACTTTACACAGGTAAGCCTAGCCTGTACAGCGAACACGGAAAGCAACTTGCGCTTGCATTCTTTCTAGTTTATATGGAAGCTTCGGAAAGGCTTGCGGCCTTGAACGATCCTGCCGACCTCGATGCGCGCGAATGCTGGGGCATCGCCATTGACTTGGCTGGGGGCACGCCATGATTGACGCAAAAGCTGAGTTTTACAATGCGATACGGCGCGATTTTTCTAGCGGCATCGTTCAAACACCGGACGGACGATCACAAACATTACAAGACATTTACACGCGCCTTGAGGCTGAAGAAATCAGTGCAGCGCTTCCGCTGATTCCTAAACTGGGCGAGATAGAATACGAGCAAAATCGAGCCGAGATCGCACAGAGAGCTGGTGTTCGACCTACTGCACTGGATAAGCTTCGAAGGCAAGCAGCGAAACAGGAAAATGGCGCGAAATTGCAAGGTCGAGCACTCGAACTTCCAGAGCCTATACCTGCACCAGAGCCGCAAGACGGCGAGAAACTACTCGATGACGTGGCAAAACAAATTCGGAGTTTTGTAGTGGCTGATGCAGTAAATATTGATGCGATATCGCTTTGGACAGTTTTCGCGCATATTGCACAAAAGGCACCAGTATGTCCGAATCTTGTTTTTTCAAGCGCAGTAAAGGCGTGTGGCAAAAGTACCGCGCTAGACGTCGTTTCGAGGCTTGTACCTAAGCCGCTAAGTGTATCGAGCATTAGCGTTGCAGCGTTGTTCAGAACCGTGGAGTTACTTTCGCCAACGCTCTTAATTGATGAAGCCGATGCCATGTTCAGACAGAACGATGATTTACGCACGCTAGTGAACGCTGGCTTCACGAAAAGTGCCGCGCAAGTGGTAAGGATAGTGGGCGATGAGCTTGAGCCGAGACTCTTTAACGTATACGCGCCGAAGGCTATCGCTCTAATAGGCAACCTTCCTGACACGATAGAAAGCCGTTCTGTCATTATACGGATGCGCAGGCGACTACCTGACGAACCTATCGAACGCCTCAGAAGCGATAAAGATCAAGGCTTTGCACCGCTGGCTTCACGAATTACACGCTGGGCGCCGGATAACGCCGAGAAAATCCTTGCACGAGAGCCGCAAATAGATGCCGTGCTAAGCGATAGGCAGGCAGATGTATGGCGTGAACTTTTACGTATAGCGGACACAGCAGGCGGCGAATGGCCACAGAGAGCACGGATCGCCGCGCTTGAGCTTTGCGCGAAACAAAGCGATGAGAGCGACTTGAGCGTGCGGTTACTGGCAGATATACAAAGGATATTCAGCGAACAACCAGAGAGAACGAAGTGGCCGAGTCAAGCGCTTGTGGATGCACTGAATGCGCTTGATGAAGCGCCGTGGGCTGACTACAACAACCACAAAGGAATTAGTACAAACAAGCTTGCTAAAATGCTGGCAAAATTTGAAATACACACAAAGCAGGTACATGAGGGCATAAAAGGATTTAAAGCTTACAGTAAAAATTCCTTTGATGAATTATTTGCGAGATACCTTACACAACCGAAACCCGAAACAAAACAAGATAATGCTTTGCCTGATAACAACTTACAAAGTTTCGGTTGTGTTTCGGTTGCGGATGACAAACGAAACCTAGAGCTTGATGTTGAAGGAGAGACGATGGAAAGCGGCAACTTTACAAACGACGATCTTGCTATTGTGGCAAGTGTGTTTCAGCGCCTTATCGAGACTAACAAGAATGGCTTGTGCATAGCGAACTGGAAACTATCATGTATGGCAGAAGGCGTAACTTCAGAGGCTTTCGATGCAGCGAAAAAGTACTATGACGAGCTGGGATATTACATACAAGAAGGCGGCAGAGTTAGGCTATCGGCCTAAAGTTTCGGATTGCAAACGAAACCGAAACCGATGCGAAACGTGCTTATGTTTATATAGTATAGAGAGATACGGTATAAAAGTTTCGGTTTCGGTTACTTTTTGAGATAGGAGAAAAAAATGAAACGAACGATAAGCGAGAGGGACGTTAAGGTAGAATGGCTTGCTTTTGATCTTGCGGCTGATTTCGGAGTAGACCTTGCGTGTATCGCAAGCGAACACCTTATTGGCTGGCAGCTCTACGAGTATGTCATAGATGCGTTAATAAAGCGCGACAAAGAAGCGTGCGTTGAACCACTGCGCCAATACGCGAAACATTGGCACGGAGCCTACGATTTATCACCAATACCTAAAACCTAAGTGTATACTTTTTTATAAATGCGAAATCATGGATGGGAGCATAGAATATGAACGAACTTGACTTAAGGCAAAGAAAAAAACTTCGTCAACTTGACAGTCTTGCGAACGTGAGGCGTGAGCTAGCGACTATTTATCACGAGGCAAGGGCGGCGGAGCCTGATCCTGTCATGATTCAGAAATATCGCGCATTATGTTTCATATTGAATGCACTGGCGGATATCCTGCGGGACGAAAAAATTGAAGGCGAGTATGAAGCGCGATTAGAGAGACTAGAGGAAGCCGTAAAGGCGGGAGGAAAAATCGATGATTTCAGAATTCAATTCTAGGCTTAAAGCCGTAGAAAAAGTGGCGAGCGTTGAAAGTAACGACGACATTCTATTGCGAAAGCTATCGGCCTTCAAGGATTATTGCGAAGCACCTAGTGGCTCAACGAAAAGAGAAGCGTTAAAGGCTTGGCACAGGCTCGATCCGACAGAAAGCGCGATTAAAATTGCAGAAGTTATCGAACAGAGGATCGCGCTGGCGAAAAAAACAAGTATCGAAAATCAGAATATTGCCATGCTTGCGGGCTGGCAGGATTATGGAGGCGGACTATGTCGATAGATATTCGACTTATATAAGCGTTTGAAGATTACAAAACAATGCGAAAAGCTACCTCTATGAATAATAGAATCGAGAAGGGGCAAGCCATTATTGAGCTTTTGAAAAGAAACATAGACAGCACTTTTCATGGTCAAAATATCAATAAATACAACAATATTTGACAGCAGCAATAAAGAAGGATACAGTGGGAATGTCTCTTAAAACGATTAATAATAGAGATTAGCTAAAAATTGAGGAGAATCTTTCATGGATTCCAAAAAAAAGAAGAATTCAGTGGAGCAACATAAACAGGATAATGAACAAATAGAGCCACACCGCCGTGAACAAGAGCGTGCCGAACTCTATAAGGCAATCTGGAATATTGCTAACGACCTGCGGGGCAGCGTCGATGGCTGGGATTTCAAGCAGTATGTGCTTGGCATGTTGTTCTACCGGTATATCTCCGAAAACCTTGCTAACTACATCAATCAAGGGGAACACGAAGCAGGGAACACCGACTTTGACTACGCCCAGCTTTCCGATGCCGAGGCCGAACAGATCAGGGAAGATATGATCCAAACTAAGGGATTTTTTATCCTGCCGAGCGAACTCTTTGAGAATGTGAGGAAGCGTGCCCCTCACGATCCCAACCTCAACGAGACTTTGGACAAGGTGTTCAAGAACATTGAAAACTCAGCCAAGGGCAGCCAGAGCGAGGACGACTTTGAGGGGTTATTCGATGATATCGACGTCAATAGCAACAAGCTCGGGCCTTCAGTTGACAAACGGAATCAGCGGCTTGTAAAGCTCTTGAATGGCGTTGGGGATATGCAATTGGGGGATTACCAGAACCATACGATCGACGCTTTTGGCGATGCCTACGAGTACCTCATGAGTATGTATGCCTCCAATGCAGGCAAGAGTGGTGGCGAGTTCTTTACGCCCCAGGAAGTTTCGGAGCTCTTAACCCGCATTGCGGTCTTTGGCAAGACCGAAGTGAACAAGGTGTACGACCCTGCCTGCGGTTCAGGTTCCTTGCTTCTTAAGTCCGCCAAGATTCTTGGCAAAGAAAATGTCCGGCTTGGCTTTTTTGGTCAAGAGATCAACCTCACGACTTACAACCTCTGCCGAATTAATATGTTCCTCCACGACATTGATTACACCAAGTTTGATATAGCCCATGGCGATACGCTGACAGACCCCTTACATTGGGACGAGGAGCCGTTTGAGGTAATTGTTTCCAATCCACCATACTCCATCCATTGGGAAGGCGATTCAAACCCTCTTTTGATCAATGACCCACGGTTCTCGCCTGCCGGAGTCCTGGCACCCAAATCCAAGGCCGACCTTGCCTTTATTATGCACAGCCTTGCGTGGCTTGCCACCAACGGTACTGCGGCAATCGTCTGTTTCCCCGGAGTGATGTACCGTGGCGGGGCGGAGCAAAAGATACGGAAGTACCTTATCGACAACAACTATATCGATTGTGTCATCCAACTGCCGGACAACCTCTTCTTCGGCACGAGTATCGCCACCTGCATCATGGTGTTGAAGAAATCCAAGGCCGAGAACAGTACCTTGTTTATCGATGCCTCCAAAGAGTTCGTCAAGGTAACGAACAGCAATAAGCTGACCCAGGAGAATATCGAGACGATAGTCACAGCCTATACGGAGCGGGCCAGCAAGGACTATTTTGTACACCTCGTACCTAACGCAACGATAGCGGCTCACGAGTACAACCTGTCAGTTTCGACCTACGTAACCCAAGAAGACACTAAGGAGAAGGTAGATATTAAGGCCCTCAACGCTGAAATCGAGAAGATTGTGGCGAGGGAGCAGGTCCTACGGGACGAGATCGGGAAGATTATCGCTGAGATTGAGGCAGGCTCATGAGTAAATTAGACGAGTTGATAGCGGAGCTGTGTCCTGAGGGGGTGGAATATAAATCCTTAGGAGAAATATGCGAAATTAGAAGTGGATGGGGGTTCCCTAACGTTGAACAAGGGAAATTAAAAGGAGATTATCCATTTTATAAAGTTAGTGATATGAATTTAGCCGGTAATGAAACGTTGATGACCATTGCCAATAATTATATTGATATTTCTACAGCTAGCCAATTGGGCTGTAAACCTGCACCCGAGGGAACGATTATATTCCCCAAAATTGGTGCCGCTATTGGGACAAATAAAAAACGATTGCTTTCAAAAGAGTCTTGTTATGATAATAACATAATGGGATTGATACCTAGTGAAGTTATAATTTCTCGATACTTGTTTTATCAGATGAGCTCTGTAAATTTAAATAATTTTGCTGATTATTCTGGTGCGATGCCCTCAATCAGAAAAACAACTATAGAGAAATATATTATTCCTCTTCCCCCTCTCCTCGTGCAGCGCGAAATCGTGCGGATTCTGGATACATTCACAGAGCTTATCGCAGAGCTTATCGCAGAGCTTATCGCAGAGCTTACCGCGCGGAAAAGGCAGTACGAGTGCTACCGCGACAAACTCTTGTCTTTCAATATTCAAATGGGCCCGTCTTCGAAGGAACAAGAGCCAAAAACTCAAACACAATCTTATTTTGCTGGGTACGTACCTTATAAGCCATTGGCTGAAGTACTTACTATAAAGAATGGAAAGGACTATAAGAAATTCTCACAAGGAAGTGTCCCAGTCTACGGTTCAGGCGGAATCATTGCCCATATTGATCAATACGTTTACGATAAACCGTCTGTACTTATTCCAAGAAAAGGATCATTGAATAAACTATACTATGTCGATTTTCCCTTTTGGACAGTAGACACTATTTTCTACACAGAGATCAATTCAATAATCGTTCAACCAAAGTTTGTTTTCTATTTTTTGCAGGCACAGCACCTAGAGAGACTCAATACCGCCGGTGGCGTTCCAAGCCTAACCCAAGCCATGTTGAACAAACTGCTAATACCCGTGCCTTCTCTTTCAGAGCAATCCCGTATCGTCGCCATCCTCGACCGCTTCGACGCGCTCTGCAACGACCTTTCGAGCGGCCTTCCTGCAGAAATAGCAGCTCGCCAGAAGCAGTATGAGTACTACCGAGACAAGCTCCTTACCTTCAAGGAGAAGAGTGCATGACCGGGTACAACGTCGTGGCTTCTACCGAAGAGCGTACCGTTGTCGCTGAATATGTTCCTCAGTATGCACGCCCCGATTCCTACCAAAGCGAAGCCGATCTCGAACTCGAGTTCATCGGGCTCCTCCAAGAACAGGGTTATCAATACCTACCCATTCACCATGAAACCGAGCTTGTCCAAAACCTGCGCACCCAATTGGAACGCCTTAATAGCTATTCGTTTTCAGACACTGAATGGAAGCGCTTCTTTGCCGAGGCTCTTGCCAATAGCAGCGAAGGCGTCGTCGAAAAGACCCGAAAAATTCAAACCGACTATAAACAGCTTCTCAGGCGTGACGACGGCACTACCAAGAACATTTACCTCATCGACAAAGAAAACATCCATAACAATAGCCTTCAAGTGATTAACCAGTATGAAGAGGCTGCAGGTACCTATAAAACACGGTACGACGTCACCATCCTCGTCAATGGCCTCCCTTTGGTCCACTGCGAGCTCAAGCGCCGTGGCATTGCCCTTCGAGAAGCTTTTAACCAGATCAAACGCTACGAGCGGGACAGCTTTTGGGCTTCTAGTGGCCTTTTTGATTACGTCCAGCTATTTATCATCTCTAATGGTACCCACACCAAGTACTATTCCAACAGCACACGCTTAAATCATGTGAGAGAGTCTTCGGAATCGGAACGAGTTCGCAGTAAGAAAACCAGCAATAGCTTTGAGTTTACCTCTTACTGGGCGGATGCCAAGAACAAGACGATTACTGACCTTGTGGACTTTGCCAAGACCTTCTTCGCTAAACACACCTTGCTGAATATCCTCACAAAGTACTGCGTCTTTACAACCGAAAACCAGCTCCTTGTTATGCGTCCCTACCAGATCGCTGCTACGGAGCGCATCCTTTCCCGTATCCAGATAGCCACAAACTATAAGACGACCGGCACCATTAAGGCGGGCGGCTATATTTGGCATACCACGGGCAGCGGTAAAACGCTCACCTCCTTCAAGACCGCGCAGCTTGCCTCCGAGCTTCCCTACATCGACAAGGTCCTTTTCGTGGTTGACCGAAAAGACCTCGATTACCAGACGGTCAAAGAGTACGACCGCTTCCAAAAGGGCGCGGCAAATAGCAATACGTCGACGCGAATCCTACAGCATCAGCTCGAAGACCCTTCTGCCAAGATCATCATTACGACCATCCAGAAACTCGAGCTCTTTGTCTCGCGGAACAAGACACACGAGGTGTACAAGAAGCACGTCGTCATCATTTTTGACGAATGCCATCGTTCCCAGTTTGGAGACATGCACGCCAAGATCGTCAAGTATTTCAGGAACTATCACCTCTTCGGCTTTACAGGAACGCCAATTTTTGCCCCCAACGCGGGGCAGGGTACCAATGCTGCCTTTAAGACCACCGAACAGACCTTCGGCGAACAGCTCCATAGCTATACCATCGTGGACGCAATCAACGACGGAAACGTGCTGCCCTTCCGCATTGACTACGTGAATACGGTCAGGATGAAGGACGAAGTCAAGGACAAGAAAGTATCGGCGATCGACACGGAACGGGCCCTTGCCGCTCCAGAACGGCTTCATGAGGTTGTGAGTTATATACTCGAGCACTTCGACCAAAAGACCAAACGGAATAACTACTACGCCCTCGAAGGTAAACGTGTTTCGGGCTTCAATGCGATTCTAGCCACAAGCTCGATTCCGGTCGCCATGAAGTACTATACCGAGATAAAGAACCAGCTTGCAGAGAAAAGCCGTAAACTCAATGTTGCCATAATCTATAGCTATAGCCCCAACGAAGCTGACCCTGAGGATGTCTTCCCTGACGAGGACTTCGACACAAGCGGGCTTAATGCAACTCAGCGAGATTTCCTCGAAGCAGCTATTGCCGACTACAACGCCGACTTCAATACCACCTTCGACACTTCAGCGGAGAAGTTCGAGAACTACTACAAGGATGTGTCCCTCCGCATGAAAAGACGCGAGGTAGACCTTCTCGTCGTCGTCAATATGTTTCTGACGGGCTTTGATGCAACGACCCTCAATACCCTGTGGGTAGATAAGAACCTGAAACAACACGGGCTTATCCAGGCATTCTCCCGTACCAATCGCATTCTTAATTCCGTAAAGACCTATGGGAATATTGTGTGCTTCCGGGACCTCCAGCACGCGACCGACGAGGCTATTGCCCTGTTTGGGAATAAGGATGCTGGTGGCATTGTGCTTCTTAAGGGTTTCGAAGCGTACTACGAAGGCTACGACGAAAACGGCAAGCACTATCCTGGGTATGTCGAGCTTGTCGATGAGCTTACGACCAAATTTCTCTTGGGCCGGCCGATTATCGGGGAACAGAACGAGAAGGACTTTATACGAACCTTTGGGGCGCTCCTCAAGGTTCGCAATATCCTCACGGCCTTTGACGCGTTTGAGGGCAAGGGGATCCTTTCGGAGCGGGAACTCCAAGACTACCAGAGCGAGTATATCGACCTCTATCAGGAATTCATCACAGTCGAGAAAGCCGACAAGGAACAGATCACTGACGACCTTGTCTTTGAGGTCGAACTCATTCGGCAGGTCGAGATCAACATCGACTATATTCTGCTCTTAGTCGCGAAGTACCGCGACTCGAACTGCCAAGACAAGAGTATCCTTGTATCGATCGACAAAGCGGTCAACTCGAGCTTACAACTGCGAAGCAAGAAGGAACTCATCGAACATTTTGTCCAGACGGTCAATGTCGACACCGAGGTCGAGGAGGACTGGCGCCGTTTTGTTCGAGAGCGGAAGGAGGCGGACCTTGCGGCGATTATTCAGGAAGAGAAGCTGAAGGAAGCAGAGACCAGGCGCTTTGTTGACAACTCACTACGGGATGGGGCGCTCAAGACGACGGGTACTGATATCGACAAACTGCTGCCACCTCTGTCAAGGTTTGGCGGAGGGCGCGAGGCCAAGAAACAAGGTGTCATTGCCAAGCTCATGGCATTCTTCGAGAGGTACTTCGGGCTTGTCTAAGATTTGGTATTCACGAATTGGCCTAGTTCTGGCAGTTAGGGGCAAGTCAGTAGAAAAGAAACCTGCGACGTGGAATGCTTGAGATATGCCGTCCAACTCCACTTCAGCTCCTTTTCAGCAGAAGACAACCGTAATGCCTCATCATAAAATCTAACCGAGACGCAATTGATGCCTCAGGATATTTTCTGACCATTCATGCGTTCTCATCGCATATCTCTACCAGTCTTTTATTGCTATGGGCATGATGAAGTTTATTGAGTGCAGTATCGAGGTTAGCGCGCAGCACTACAGGATCATAGCTCGCTTTGAGTACAGAAAGTCCTTTTTTTGCCGTAAGCGACACAAGCGGACGTATTGGCTGTTTTTCTATTCCACGAAGGGATTGTCATTCTTGTGGTAGCTGCGTGAGCGGGTGAAGGCAATCTGTTCGCTTCTGCACCAGTCATAGACCTGCGTATTGAGAAACTCCGAGCCATTATCAGAATCGATGGCGATGAGGCAAAATGGCAGGGTGCTTCGGACGTCGACGAGGGCCTCTTTAACCCAGCGCTGGGCACGATTGGGCAGGGCACGCAGCTCGACTCAGCCGGTCATGGTATCAGTCGCGTTGAGAGTGCAGCAGAACTCATGCTCGACTGTCCCCCCGCTGTGGAACACGGTATCGATTTCCAGGTATCCGGGCCGCTGTTCGCCAAAGCCATAGAAGGTCCTAACCGGGATCTTGGTCTTGTAGTAATTGACAGCTTCATTCGCCGTGTAGTGGCGCTTTATAAACCAAGGAGATTGTTTTTCTTTGGCAAGTAAGCGATTGATGGTTGCAGGGCTGATGGCAGTAAGCTCTGCGCGGACGGTATCCGTAATGGTGTACTCCTTATGGAGCGCAAGGAATGCAATATTTTCACGAATAAAGACTAAAAGGCGCTTGCCACACATGCAAGTCAAAGGTTGCCCATATAGACTTCAGCGACTCATAGAGCGCCTCCGAATACTTTTTCTTGCCTTTGCGCTTCTTTCGTTCCCAAGAACAGCCAATGACAATCGTAAGTCGCCTACCTCCTATGACCCTTTGGACTGTTTTCCCCCACCAGGTAAGCAGGTGCAGGGCATATTTACGGCTATACCCCGTCAATGAAATAAGCTCATTCAGAATAAGGCTTTTCTTTCTTACTCGCTGCACGGTAGCGTGTTGCGGTTTCGGCGATGATCCGATGTCGTTCTTGCATATTGAGCCCCATATACTCCCTCCAAACTATTTGACTGGAGTGTAATTTGGGTTAGATTTTATGATGAGGCATCGGTATTGTTTCGGTTAGATTTTCGATGAGGCAATGCGACCTCTATACTTTCCCACGGTTAATGATATAATGAACAATATGGTAACGAGAAAATTACCCCTATCGATAGACCCATGCCCAATATCCGAATCGGTATTCGAGATACGGTATCAACCAAGAGTTCCGGTTGATGCCGTTTTCGGCATCCTATACTCGCTTGTAGGAAAGTATTTCAAAGATCCGCCGGTTTCATTGCCTATTTTACAGTTACCTGAAGCCATTCGAACTCAAAATCCTGATCTTGCGTATCAGCCGCATTATCGTCTTGGAAATGGGAATCTGATATTAAGCATAGGGCCGAAAACCCTTACTTTTTCGAATATTCGACCTTATATGGGATGGGGCAAATGGTCTTCCTTTTTTGAAAGCCTTCTTGATGATATTAAAACAAGTAATGTCATTAACTATGTCGAAAGAACTGGTTTAAGGTATATCAATGTTTTTGATAAGGGAATATTGAGCAATATTGAACTAGAAATCAAGCTGAAGGATAAAGTCCTACTAGACGAATCAACGACTTTTCGATCGGAAATTTTGGACTCAGGGTTGATAAAAATATTACAAATCGGGAGTACTGTTTCTATCTCAACAGATGGGAAAGAGCGTACTGGATCGCTGATCGATATAGATTGTATTACGAACCTAAATGAATCGGCTGATGACTTTTTTAAACATTATCGCGAAGTCGCATCTCTCTCTCATACCAAGGAAAAAGAGCTCTTTTATGATTTACTAAAGCCCGAATTCCTGGCAACGCTTAATCCCATCTATGGAGATGAAGCATGAAATCATCAAATACTGTATTCTTGTTTCTTTCTCTTCTCGTCGGAACAGCAACGCCATTTTTGGCAAACGGGTACTTTGTTAATAATGGAGCGCCAATGAGTGTCGGGGCTGATGATGCCGTTGCTGAAGCATATAGTACCTCTGCCTATAGAATGAAATTAATGCATGAATGTTTGAACCATGCCGATTACGACGAAACGGATGTAGTCGTTCCCCTCCCTGTCATTGGGCGGGTACGCATATCTCTTAAAAGTCCTAGCCCGCTTGAGATCGTGTAAACTTGCTGATCATAAGGCGAAATCTATGGCATTTGAATGGTATGATGAGCTAATAGATAGCGAAGATATAACCCAAGGCGATATTATCTATAAGTGTCCTATTGTTTTGCCTAATAAAGAAACTTTTGATGCAATAATTTCGTCAAAATCAGAAGTTGATGAACCGTTAGATGTTAAAGAAGCTGATGTAGTAGTGTTGTCCCAAGCATGTGACATATTGAATGACAAAATAGATTCTCTTATTGTATGTCCTATTATCGGATTAAAAGAATTGGTCGCTGCAAATGCATACTTTGCTAGCAAAGACGCAAGAGAGAGCTTGAGGCAAGGGAAAGAACCGTCGTATCATTTGCTAAACTCATATTCGAGCGAAACTTTTCATTTCCCGTATTCTGTGGTCAGTTTCCACCATATTTTCTCTCTCCCTAAAAGCTATGTTAAAAAGGCCGCACTTAAATGCGGAAGACGTCTACGAGTCTTGCCGCCATATCGGGAGCATCTTTCGCAAGCCTTTGCACGTTACTTCATGAGAGTGGGATTACCTTTGGATATTGATAAAGCTGCAATAAGAGATTTTTCTGCCAAGGAATGATCGCTACTTCTTGCGAAGCGAGTATTCAAAACCATATTTTATATTTATAAATACACTTAACTATAAGAAACCTAACAATCGCTTCAACCTGTCAATCCGGCCTGATACGCAATCTACTAGTTTAATCCTTGAGGCAGATTGCGCGCCAATCCCGGATTACAGGTCAAGCGAATGTTCGATGGACGCCTTCAGCGTTTGGATATGCCACGCCAGCTGAGGTCAGGAATAAATTAGTAGCATAAATGGTCTGAAAAGCAGGGGAGCATTACGATGTTTTAATACTTAGCCTTTTGAAACGGACTATAAGGTATCCGGAAAAGATATCCCATATCGCTCTTTATAATCTTGCCAGTAGGCATAGCCGATATACGAATTCATGGCTCGTTTCACTAGTTTCTCTGATCTATGAGGCAGACTTTCCTGAAAATAATATGCAATGTTTTAAATTTTTTGAGCGTTTCATCATGCCCATATTTCTGCGAAATATTTCTATCAACAATAAAAAAGGAAAGTATCGTTTTGTCACGGTCGAGCAAAGCATCGATGTGGCGGATCAGTTGGTCTCTCTTCAGTTGTCAAGGTCGGTTTGAATTTTCCGGTTTGGGGGTGCGGACGTTTTCTTGGACAGTTATGCTGCAAGCCCAAGTCCAATGCGGTACTGAAGTGGACTCTTGCCACCCAGCGATATGCACTTGAAGGTTGAAGATGCGTGAATGGACCAACCAGCCCCGCAAAAACCTGTTTTATGCCCTGATAACCATGGGCAAGGCCGGGACTTTGCATTGTACATGTGAACTATACGTAGACAAAGAATGTTCCATAATACTAAAAACCATGATAATAAAGGCTAAAGTGAAACAATAGAAGGGGCGTTCAAGTCCCCCTCTGGGCAAATTCATATATAATAAGCAAATAATTATAGCAAAGGACCAAAGGCAAAAGACCAAATCCAAGACCAGAATCCGAATCGCGATATTTTGGCTTTTGTTGGCCATAGTCTTGAATGCCAGCTCTAAACACAGCGGAGCAGAGCAAAACGTTCGACCAAGAACAAGAAAAAGCGACAATATCTAGCACCGTCTGAAATCTAAAGCGCGAAGGGTAAGTATAAAA
>Ga0116190_1001741_pt1 | contig 18303 bp, 18 predicted proteins | sample AD_JPNTR4_MetaG_FD_89808 | JGI IMG/M metagenome (GOLD analysis project Ga0116190, IMG submission 89808) | Active sludge microbial communities of municipal wastewater-treating anaerobic digesters from Japan - AD_JPNTR4_MetaG | ecosystem: Engineered > Bioreactor > Anaerobic > Digestate | place...
CGCATCGGATCGAGCGTCATCGCGGCGGATGCGCTAGAGAGCCGCCACTCGGATGTCGTCTGCACGTCAGGCCGCACAAGCCCCGGCACCAGCAACAGACCGACAGCCACCGCTATCGCGCGGTGCGTAACGGTGAGTTGACGTCCGCTGACGCGCACCGTGCTCATGCCAGCAACTTCCGGGTCCGCTCGATCTGGTCGTTGTCGCCCAGCACCAGAAGCACGTCGCCGGCCTCAAGTGTCGCGTCTGGAGTGGGGTTCACATGCGTGGCGCCTTCGCGTTCGATGCCGATGACGCTCGCGCCGACGCGCGCCCGCAGGTTGAGCGCCCGCAACGATTGGCCGCATACTGTCGAACTGCCGCTTACCGTGAGCCGCTCGGTGTGAATGTCCAGAAGTTCTGCGGCTGATTCGGCGGGATTGGTTTCGACCTCCTTCGTCAGCACACCCCGCAACGTTGCCAGCGAGTCTGCACCCAGCCGCCGGAAGAACTTCCACCCGAACACCGCCGTCAGTAGCAGGATCACTGCGATGAGGGCACGCGCCCAGCCTTCTTCCGGCATGATCGATCCGCTCAGCAGCGCCATCTCAACGAAAAGGATGATCACGCCCGACACGCCGAACAGCACGCGCGTGAGCCTCTGGAACGATTCCGCCCACAAAGTCTCCTGAGCTTTGGGCGGAATCAGAACGTTTGTGACGGCGACGCTCAATGCGTCTGCACGGTAGAAGGTGAAGATGGCATTGGGTATAGCCAACAGACTAGCCGTTCCCCAGAGCAGGATTTTCTTGTTCGCTTCAATCCACGGCGAAAAGCGCGTGAAATCCAACTGCGCCAACAGTCCCGCAGCAATATACACCACCGCCACCAGCGCCATGTGCAACAGCAGCATGACCAGATTGAAACGCAACGAGCGCCCTTTGTCGCTCGGCACCGAGCTGTGCAGGAAACGCTCGGTCCAATTGGCATAGGTATCGAGATACTCCTTCCAGCGCGCGGGAGTCTTGCGCACAACCCAATCTGCGAAGGGATCGGATGCGCGCAACAGGAAGGGATTCACGATCGTGGTCAGGACCGACACCCCGACCGCGATCTGGTAGAGCGATGAGTCGACCGCATCAATCGACAACCCGATCAGCGCCACAAGATAGGCGAACTCGCCGATCTGCCCCAGGCCGATACCTGTCTGGATCGAGTTTTTCAGATCCTGACCGGTCAGCAACGAACCGACCGTGCAGTTGATGGCCTTGCCGACGATCACCAACAGCGAAACACCGATGATCGCCGCCCCGTTAGCCCACATCTGAGCCGGCTCGATCAACAGGCCGATCGTGACGAAAAAGATCGCACTGAACATCGTGCGCAACGGCTGACAGAGATGATAGATGCGTCTCACCGCATCGGACTCCGCGCCCATCACGCCGACCAGAAACGCGCCCAGCGCCAGATTGTAATCGAGCCGCGCGGCGATGAACGAAACGAGGAAGCAAATGCCCAGCATCGTCAGCAACAGCGATTCATCATCCTTCAGCCGGGCGACGCGATTCAACAGGCGCGGCACAAGCAACAGGCCGAACACGATAACGCCGGTCATAAAGAGCACAAGCCCGCCCATGCTGTGCAGCATCGCGCTGAACTGCAAGCTTCCCGATTTCACGAGGCCGGTCAGCAGGGCAATGAGGCCGACGCACATGATGTCTTCAGTGATCGTGATGCCGAAGATGTATCGGGTGAAGCGGCGTCCCCCCCACCCCATTTCATTGATCGTCTTGGCCAGCATCGTCGTTGCGGAGTCGCTGATTGCCGCGCCTAGGAAAAGGCTCTGCACCGTCCCCCACCCAAAGATCTTGGTGCCGACAAAGTGGCCGGCCCAGATCATGACCGCCATGTCGAGTAGTGCAGTCGGGAAGATGACGTGTCCCACCTTCTTGAGTTTCTGAACGCTGAATTCCAGACCAAGCGTGAACATCAGAAAGATCACACCGATCTGTCCGAGCACCTCGATGCTGCCCTGATTGATGACCAGGGAGCCACCAAAGGTGTATTTGCCGACCACAGCACCGACCAAGATATACCCGATGACTTTGGGCCAACCAATATAGGTGAAGAGTGCCGCAACCGCGCCCGCCGCAACCAAAACGACGGCCAAATCTTGAATAAAAGAAGTCGTATCCATTAGATTACCTGTGCTTTCAGATCATATCCGTTACCGCCGGTCACACGTACCGGCACAAAAGTTCCTGGCCGCGCATCAGACGGCACGCCGGTCACGCGCGTCTCGCCGTCCACCTCCGGAGCCTGCCGTGCCAATCGGCCGATCCAGGCGCCGCGCGTACGATGCAGCAACAGCGCCGTATCCGTACTGCCCGCAAGCGCGCGCGCCCGTTCATCCACAATCGCCCGCTGTGCCGCCATCAACCGCTCCCGGCGCGATTCCGCGACCTCCAGTTCGGGCACGTCCGCCATCTCAAATGCTGCGGTCTCCTCTTCCGGTGAATAGACAAAAACGCCGAGGTGATCGAACTTCGCCTGTTTCACATACTCCAACAGATGTTCGAAATGCGTTTCGGTTTCACCGGGGAATCCCACCAGACAGGTGGTGCGCAACACGATCCCCGGCACCGCCTGCCGCAAGCGCTGTGGCAGATCCAAGATCGCGTCGACCGCCTTGCCGCGGTTCATGGCGCGCAAGACGTCCGGGTGGCTGTGCTGCACCGGCAGGTCGAGGTAGCGGCAAACGTGGCGGGAGCCGTTCAGCAGTTCCAGCAACTCATCGGAGACGCTGGCCGGATGGCCGTAGAGCACGCGCAACCAGAACTCGCCCTCCAGCGCATCCAGACGACGCAGCAATCCGGTCAAGGTCGCGCCGTCTTTGCGATCCGTGCCGTAGCGCAGTGAGTCCTGCGCAATCAGGTTGATCTCTTTAACGCCGGCCGCGACCATGCTGCGCGCTTCTTCCAGCAGTTCATCCGCACCGCGCGAACGGAAACGCCCGCGGATCTTCGGGATCGCACAATAGGCGCAGCGGTGACTGCACCCCTCCGCAATTTTGAGATAGGCGAACGGCCCGCCGGTGAAGAGCAACGTGGGATAGAGCGGCGTATACACTTTATGCGCTTCGCCACGCGCCACGACCACACCGGCCGGCTCCCCGGCCGCCGCCTGACGCACGACCTCGGAGACCCGCTCCAGTTCGTCCACTCCCAGAAACGCATCCACATCCGGGAAGGCTTTCTGCATGCGTTCGCGGTAGCGCTGCACCATGCAACCGGTCACGACCACCGCGCGGCATCCGCCTTCGCGCTTGTACTCGCAAGCTTCCAGAATCGCGTCCGCCGCCTCTTCGCGAGCCGCTTCGATAAACGCGCAGGTGTTGACGAGAATCACGTCCGCCGTTTCAGGCGAGGGCGCGAGCGCAACCCCGCCATGCTTGAGATAGCCCGCCATCACCTGTGAATCCACGAGATTCTTGGCGCACCCGAGGCTGATAAAGCCTGCCGAAACCGAACTGTTTTTTTCTACACGCATGCGCTATTCTACAAGATCTCCGATCAGCATGAGTTGGCTGACCCAGACACGGGTGCCTTGATATTTCGGCGACTTAAGTTCCGTGTCAGGATCTTTGAGACGGAACGCCACGCTCTTGCGGTCGGGCTGTTCGGGATAGATCTCGACCGTCACGTCATGGACCTGCTGCGGATCGTTGCCGTCCCACACCACACCAAGCGTGGCGATGCGGTGATAGGTGCAATAGCTATCAAAACGCGGTACCGGCTTGGTGGTGCTACGCTGGCCGTTGACCGTGATAATCACCTGACCGCCATCGGGGCCGAGCAGATCGTAGATCTTCGCGATTCGGCCTTTGAAGCGGAAGTGCAACGCGCTGCCCGGCTTTTCGGCGGTCCAAATCTGACCCATGCGGGCACCGAAAGCCTTCTGCTTGCCATCCTCCGGCGGCAATGCGGTCCACTCGCCGCTCAGCATGGCGCGTGTGATCGGCACCATCTTGGCCGCCTCCCAATGGTCAGCGACAAACGGCACGGCAAGTTTCGATGCCCGGTCGACGGGCGGCATGTTCTTCATCTGCGTCAGGCCCTCAATGATCGAGGCCTTGTAGAGATCGTGTCCCTCGTCGCGCGGATGCACGCCGTCATTGGCGAAAAGCAGGCGCGGATCTGCCGCGATACGCTCACGGATCAAACGGTCGCGGTCCGCCGACTCTTTAGGCACGGCAGTCTCGATCACCTTCGCGTCCATGATCAGCTTGTTCTCGTTGATTAAGGCGGCCACGCGCGGCCCGAAATTAATGGAGGGAATCGCGTAATGATCGGCCAACAACTCCATCGCCGAAGCGGAGCGATTGCACAGCCCTTTGCAGTAGTCATTGGTGAACGCGGTCGTAATCGTGTAGGTGAAAACAATGTCGGTCTGCGGATCTTGCTTCCAGGTCTGGCGCACGATGCCCTCCATGCTGCGCCAAATCTGCTCCGGAGCCGTACCGCCGTCGTTCGTGGCAAACTCCACGAAAAGCAGGTCGGGACGATGGGCGAGCACGTCGCGTCCCAAACGGAAGACACCGAGATCGCTGCCTGTGCCACCGATCGCCGCATGCACCTCCTTGAACTTTGCCTTGGGATAGGTTGTTTGCAGCCACTCCGTCGTCTTGTTGCGCCAGCCGTTCATCGCAGTGATCGAACCGCCCAGATAGGCGACCGTCACCTCCTGCCCGGCGTTGATCTTAGCCATCGTATGCCCGATGCCACCACGCGTGCGCACCTCTTGCGCTTGAATCTGACGGTACTCCGGCGCACTATGCGCCGCAAACACCATGCACAAGACTCCCAGAATCCACACAGACGGAAAAGTGATCCTCATAACATTACGCTCCCTTAGGAATGTAGCGATAACAGAAGCGTGAAATCATAACCTATCCCTGCCAGATCCGACAAGCTCCCATTATTCCTAGTTTGTAATCGGTTAGTGACAGGGGGCATGCGAGTCAAGTGCGTGTTTTGTGTGTGCGCAGTCGGGAGCGCGGGCGTCCCCGCCCGCTGAAAATTGAACGTCGAGCGTTTTTTCCCGCGCTGTGCGCGGAGCCCAAGCCCCGAAGGGGTGGCCTCACCATAGCCCGGGGCTGCGCTCCGCTTGCCCCGGGCTATGGTGCATCCGGCCCTTTGGGCCGGTGGGTGATCCGCGACGTCCTGCCCTCCCTTGCCATGCATAACTCCTTCACCAGAAACGCATGACCTTCGCACACCCCACACTCCAAATCCGTTCGCCAGACCTGCGGGGTTGTAAAGGATAAGCGCAAGGCGAAGGCAAAATCTCCGCGTCTTCGCGCCTGCATTCTTGCAAGACTCATTGAGTCGGCGGCGCTTTCGCGGCCTCCAGCCACGACTTGAGAACGGCCGTCTGGCGCACGGTATCCGTGTAGGTATCTCCGACGGGATTCTCCAGCGTGTACCAGCCTGTGTAACCGGCCCGGGCCATCGCCGTGACAATGGCCTCGTTCGGCACGGCTCCAAGTCCCAACGTCACATACGCCCGGTTGTTCTCCTTCGGCTGGTCCTTAAGGTGGATGTGAGCAACGCGGTCCTTCGCATACTCCATGAGTTCGAGAATAGATTCCCCACGGCCAGCGTAATATAGATTCCCGGAGTCAAGGGCGAACCCGATTTCCGGGATTTCATCCAGAAAACGGCGCAGGTATTTCGTGTGCGAACAGGCGTTTTGGGGTCCACCGAAATCCTCAACGGTCACTTTGATTCCGAGTTTTCCGGCTTGCGCGGTGAAGTCCTTCATCTTTGCGAGGATGATGTCAAATTCCGCCGCCTCGTCCCCGTCTGCGGTAAAGTTCGGCGGAATGACCATAATCCGCGGCACCCCGTATTTAACGGCAAGATCAAGGCAGCGCTTAGCGTCCTCTGGAAACTTCGAGTCGTCGAACATCGGCGCAAAGTAGTAGAAGTTGATGATTTTGAGCGGCGTCGCCGCCAACTGATCAAGGTCCTTCTCGTAGGGTCCCGCATCGACACCACGCACCCCGAGCGCATACAGCCGTTCCGCAGCCTCGCCAAGGGAGATGTTACGCTCTTTTGAGACCCGCCGGACAAAATTCGCAAACACGGATATGTTCGGCTCGGCGGCGACCGCCAGAAACGAGAACGAGATGAGCGCCAACAGCGCCAGAACGATTTTATTGGATGTCTTGTTCATGACTATGCTCCGCTATTCATTCATCCCACCGCGCGTACAATCTCTTCCATCGCCGCCGCCTGCTCTTCCATGCTGCTCACCATTTTGAACTGGGTGCGGCAACGGTCGAGATTATGGCCCGGGCGGTGTGTACGGAAATAGACGTCGCCTGACAGATAGTCCGTCAAAAAGCGGATACCGATCGTCAGCGTAATCAACTGTCCGGAAAACACCAGCTCCTCGCGCTCGGCCGGCAACAGGAAGTTCGCGCCTTCAAGATAACCGCGCGTCAGCGCCTCAAACATCTCCATGCGGCAACTGACCTTTGAAAGATCGCGCTCGTCTTCGAGCGCCGAAGCCGTCGCGGTGCGCACCATATCGCCAAAGTCGTAGAGCGCGAGTCCCGGCATCACCGTGTCGAGATCGATCACACAGACGCCCTCGCCCGTTTCATCGTCCAGCATCACGTTGTTGATCTTGGTATCGTTATGCGTGATGCGTTCCGGGATCTCACCGCGTGCGTGGCGTTCGAGCAAGTGCCCACAGCGTGAACGCCGCTCTTTGACAAACTCGATCTCCGCCGCGACCTCAGCCTTGCGTCCAAAGGCGTCGGCCTGAATCGCGGCATCCAGCGCATCCAAACGCGAGAGCGTATTGTGAAAGGCCGGAATGGTCTCGTTCAGCCTCGGCGCGGGCAAATCCGCGAGCAGGTTTTGGAAGCGTGCGAACGCACGCGCCGCTTCGAATGCCTGACGCGCGTCTTCAATCACATCATACGTGCGCGCCCGCTCGATGAAGAGATAGAGACGCCACCAGTTGCCGATGCGGTCACGTACCCAAGGGCGTCCATCCACCCGCGCGGGAATGACGGTCAATGCTCTGCGCGATGCGTCGGGTGCCCCCGCCATCTTGGCCCGCAGATGATGGGTGACGCGCACGATGTTATCCATCACGCCGTCCGGTTGCTTGAAGATGTCGTGGTTGATGCGCTGCATCAGGTAATGCACGGGCGTACCGGCCAGACTAGTCTGGACACGGTAGGTGTCATTGATATGGCCGGTGCCGTACGGCTCGGCCGATACAAAATCCCCCCAAGCATAAAACCCGGTAAACACGTCGCGTAATGCATTTTGGTCAGTTGACATATTTTCTCCTCAAATTCTCTCTCTCCGCGAAAACACTTAATCGTCACACTTAGTCGGAAACACTTAGTCGCCACACTTAGTCGAAAACGCTTAGTCGTCTTAGTCGATTGTGCTCGCGACGAAGTGTTTGGACGAAGTGTAAGCGACGAAGTGCAGGGACTAAGTGTAGGGCGCGACAATGGAGGGCGAGTGTCCCCACGAGCCGCCTTCCGCTGTGCGGAAGGATGGTTTCAGGGTTCATTGCTGAGCCCCCTGTCACCACCCGATTGCTCCTCACTCGCCTAGTCGCCGTACGACATCCGCTTTCATGGCGTCGATCAGCGAGGACGTGTAGGCGGCCAGCGACAACGTGTCGTCTTGCACCACCGGAGTCAGGTCCATGGCGAAGGACAACAGCGTGGCAGAATCCACGGCATGCGACTCGAAGAAGGTGGCGTGGGCTCTGCGGCGTCCCATGACCGCTTCGTCATACCGCTTGCCGCCTGAAATCTGCGAATCGAAAACTGCGGAGAGCGCGGCCGAGATATTGGCGCGTTCGCTGACATCCAGCACGACCTTGCGGTCATCCGGCAGCCAGTCGAGATCGCGCCAGATCTCGCACCCGTAGACCTGCTGCGGACGGTCGGCGACCGGCATGCGCCGGATCGCCGCGATCGCGGCGCGCGTCACGCCGACATGCGTGTCGTGCTTGTCGGAAGGCGCATGCGTGTAGACCGTCTGCGGACGCGTCGCCATCAGAATCTCGTACAGGTCATTCACCAACGGCGTATTGTCCTGCGCCTTGACCTGCTTGCTGGTGAAATCAAGTTGCAGTATAGCGCCGTAACGCCCCACCATCGCCGCAGTACGCTGCTCGACGCGCCGCACCGCCTTCATCTCATCATCGGTGTAGGCGGCATAAACCCCGCTACGCGAACTGCCCGCGCCATCGGTGCAGGTCACCCCGCAATACGATTTGTCCGGCTGGCCGAAACAGGTCAGGATGCCATGCACCGTCATAAACTCCAGATCATCCTGGTGTGCGCCGATCCCCAGATGGGTTGTGCGTGCCAGCGCCGCCTCAAGCGGAGTCCCGTCGGGGACAAAGATGTCCGCCGTCGCATTCGTCAATTTCATGTTTCTCTCGTCCTTTCCTTCCGTAACAACAGTGAGACTCTTGTAAAACCCCTTGCTTGCGAGGTGTGGCACGGGCATCTTGCCCGTGTTCCATGGGCGGGACGCCCATGCCACGAGGGGGGGCAAGAGCCTCCCGCGACTTACAGCACGGGCAGGGAGGCCGCCGCCACCGATTGGCCAACCCGGCGCGCCTTCTCGTCCGGCATAAACACTTCCACCTGCTCGGCGATTTCCGGGAATTGATCCGCAAGAATCAGCCGCGCCGTCTCCAGAATCATGACCCCGCCCGCGCCGGATGTCACGCGCCCGAGGATCATCATACTGTCAAAGCCGTAAAACTCACGGTACCACGGCACGGTGTAACCGAGGTAGAGGCCAATCTTCTGGTAGATCCGCAGGGCCGTTACATCGCCTTCCGCCATGCGCTCCTGCACGCGCTCCAAACGTTGCGGCAAGGCCATCTTAGCCGGGAAGCGCATGCCCTTCTTCAACGCCAAATGGTTCACCGCCTGCTGCGAGAAGTACATCGCGCCGACACCGATATCCCCCGACCACTCATCGGCCGGAGCCTCCGGATGCAGATCAACCGGCGCAAAGGCGAGTTCCGAGAGACGCCCGGTCAGGCACCCGTTGCGATCGATAAAACCGACAGCTTCGCTTGAACCCATCGCCACGCCCAGAATCCCTTTCTTGCCGAGCGACATCAGACCGGCCAACGCCGTCACGTCGCCGTCGTTGGCAACCTCGATCGGCACCTTCCACTCCTCCGCCAGACGGACGAACATGTTCTGCGCCTCGGCATAGCGCGCTTCCGGAATCGAACGGAGCAGCGAAGCCACCCGAATCCGATTGTCCACGATCACGCCGGCGCTGCTGCCGCCGATTGCATCCACCCGCGGCAGCTTAGACGCAGCGATCTTCAACCCCTCGTTCAACTTGTTGTAGTGATAATCCGGGTCGGTCTGGTTACGCGGATCCCATGGGAACTCATCGCTGTAAACCGCCTTGCCATTCTTGACCGCACTGATCTTGAAATCGCTCGCCCCCAGGTCGAAGCCGATCCGGCAACCGTTGGTACGGTTGTCCATCACCAGTGCACGCTCGTGCGCCTGCGGCATCTCGCTCAGCTTGCGCAGTTCCACCACCATTGGACGGTCGTAGACCTTTTCCATGAAGTCCACATCGAACTTCCGCGCGCCATCCTTCGAGTACTGCTGTTTGATCGACCGGCACAACTTGCTCGGCCCCGCCAACATCAAACGCCAGCCGCCGGAGGCCCAGAGCAGGAACTTCACGATCCGCTCTGCAAGTTGCGCCACTTCCGGCAAATCCTCAGCGCGCGCCGGCAACGGCAGATCATAGCGGGAGATGTAGCCGTTCTCGCGCTCCCAGGCAATCGCAAGCACAGAATCTTTCGGGCCCGCCGCCTGCTTCAGCGTGTTGAGCAGCGTGATCGGCGGTTTGAAATCGCGTTTCAATGTGACCTTGGTCTGAATCATTTTCCGCAGCATAATGGCCCCTTTCTTTTTGCTCCTGCATCGGAGCGTGATTTTGTTTACAGTCATTTTAACAAGTTGCGTCTTTGGATTGCGTTCACAATCCTAATATCGTATGATTACGCACAAAGTGAAAGCAATCTCCAACCTGCGTTTTGATTACATGAACACCCCCGAGCGGCGTGCGCTTGACCTCGCGCCGCTGGGTCTCCCTGCCGTCCCGATGTTGGGATATTGCAATTACCGCAATCCCCGCCCCGATGTGCCGGAGCACTGGCACCCGGACTGTCTTGAGATCCACACCTGTGTGCGCAACACGCTCACCTTCGGCTGCAACGGCAGGACCTACCGCGTCGGCCCGGGCGATGTCTTTGTGAATTTTCCCGGCGAGCGCCACACAGTCAGCGAACATCCCAAGGGGTTGATCCTCTATTGGCTGATCCTGCGCGTCGATCCCCCCGACAACGCATTCCTGCAACTGCCGACCGCCGAGGCCCGCGCGCTGCGACTCGCCCTGCTGAACCTGCCGCACCGACATTTCCGCGGCACCGACCGCATCAGACGTCTTTTCCAAATGCTACACACGGTGTATGACGAACCCGACAACACGTTGCGCCCGCTGCGTCTGCGCATCGCCCTGCTCGATCTGTTGCTGGAGATCACAGTCGCGGCCAGCGCCCACACCGTACCGCCCGGCGAGACGCGCATCGAGGCTCTGTTGCGCGAGATTCAGGCGCATCCGGAAAACAACTATCCGGTGGACGAGCTCGCGCGCCGCGCGGGCATGACCCCCGCCCACTTCACCACGCGTTTCCGGATGCTGGCCGGCCTTCCTCCCCGCCAATTCCTGATCGACTGCCGCATCCGCGCCGCGCGCGAACTCCTGCAAACCACCTCGCTGCCGGTCACCGACATTGCCATGCGCCTCGGCTTCTGCTCATCGCAACACTTTGCCAACCTTTTCAAGCGGCACACCGGCATCACACCGCGCGCTTGTCGCCAAGGCCACTCCGGCCCACTGCGCGCGAGTGACAGCGATGATGGACAGAGCGTAAACATCGCTACAGCAACGCGCGGCGCGCGTTGGCTCCGGTGATATCTGAAACCGCCTCGGGCGTGGTGTTGCGCAAGCGGGCCACCTCTTCCAACACGTAGCGCAAGTTCGCCGGCTGGTTCAGCGGCTTGCCGTCTGTCCCCGTCGCAGCGGGTGCGCCGCCTTGCGGAAAGATGTCCGGCGTATCGGTCTCGATCAGCATCTGACTGTCCGGTATGTCGCGCACCGCAGCCCGCACCTTGGCAGCCCTGGGATTACAGACCGACCCCGCGAACGACACATAAGCTCCCAGATTCAGGAGTTGCTTCAAGATTTCGGCTGAACCGCTGAAGCCGTGAACGACGACCGCAGGCAGACGCCGCGCATAGGGCTTGATCCGCTCCGTCAAACGCCCCCAGACACGCGCGCCGTGCAGAATCACCGGACGGTGCAACGCCTCCGCGATATCGAGCTGACGCAGGAACACCTCCTCTTGGAGTGCGGCAGGCACCTCATCGCGCAGACCGTCCAGACCGATCTCGCCCACCGCCGCAACCGGATGCGCATCGAGCAAACCAACCAGTTGCTCATCCCAGTCATCGGACAGCCCCTGCACATACCAAGGATGGACACCGAAAGCTGGCACCAGCACAAATGGCAGGCGTGCCCGCGCCAGTTCGGCCACCGCCGACCAGTCGTCCGGCATCGTCGCGCAACAGCAGACGCCGGTCACGCCGACACGCGCGGCATCGTCGATCACCCGAGTCAGCACGCCCGAGAGCAGCGGACTTTGCAAGTGGGCATGCGCGTCAAACACAGCCGGGCGGCCTCACGACAGCTTGGTAGCGGCCTTCACGTACTGCATGCGCTCGAAGCCGTTGCCGTCACGCAGGTTGCTCTCACGCAACTTGCCTCGGAACTCCGATAAGGAGGCGTAGCCTTTGTCCGCCATCCAAGCGGAGAGGTTGTCCAGAATCTCCTGAATGACCCCAAAGTCCTCCCGCACATACAGCACCGAACAGACATAACCGACATCCGCACCGACCAACAACGCTCTGGCCAAATCTTCGCCGGAGTGGATGCCGCCGCTAATCGCCACGCTGCAGCGCACCCAGTCGCGGATTACCGCCGTCCAGCGCAACTGCGAGTGCAACACATGCGGCGACGAGTAGTCATGCGCGTAAAAGATCGACTCCGTCTCGGTATCGATCTGCGTCTGCAAAAAGCGATTGAACAGCACCATGCCGCACACTCCCGCCGCATCCAACATGCGCGCAAAGGAGAGCAACGATGTGTAGTGTTTGCTCAACTTGACCGTGATCGGCACCTTGACCTCGTTGCGGATCGTCTTGACCACCTGCAACCGGCGCGCCTCCACCGACGCCGCGTCCTCCTCCGGATCCACCGGCATGTGATAGAGGTTCAGCTCAATCGCATCGGCCCCGGCGCGCTCCAGCTTCTTGGCGTAGGTGATCCAGTTCGCCGCCTTCACGCAGTTGATGCTGGCAATGATCGGGATCTTCACGGCCATGCGCATCGCCCGAAGCTTTTCGACATACTTCTCCGGCCCGAGTTGTCCCAGAAGGTCGGCACGCATATATTCAATGGCGGCCATGCTGGTATCACCTGCCAGCGATGCCGCCATCTCCGCCACATCTGCCTCGATCTGCTCTTCAAAGATCGAGCGCATGACGATCGCAGCGGCACCGGCCTCCTCCAACTGCTTGACTGACGTCACGTTGTCTGTCAGCGGGCTGGAACTGACCACCAGTGGATTCTTCAATTCGAGCCCGAGATATGAAGTTTTGAGATTCGGCATGTCCGTCCCTCCCTTACTGCTTGGTCACAACACTACTTGGCCACGATCTGACCGGCCCGCGCCAACATGCGTGCCTCGACGCTCTGGATCTCGGCGAACCCCTGCGAACTGACCGGATTAAGCCCGTCGCTCGCCTCCATCGACGAATCGGCCTCGTTGTAGATAGAGGCCTTGCAGTCGGCAAGCGCATTGAAAAAGATACTGCCCTTGTAGAGCCCGACCGACACCGTGCCGGACGCGTGCTTGGCAAACGTCCCGATCGCGGCGCGCGCCGCCTGGGTCACCGGATCAAAGTAGCGGCCGTCGTAAATCTGGTCGGCGACCAGCTTCGAGAGCTGTCCGAAAAGCAGACCCGCGCGGCGGTCGAGCGTCGCCTGATAAACATAGCGCAGACAGGTGGCCAGCAGCTCCATGCCGGGGGCCTCGTACACGCCGCGGCTCTTGGTGCCGATGATGCGGTTCTCAAGCGCGTGCTTCATACCGATGCCGTTGCGCCCGGCCAACTTGTTGGCGAGCTGCATCGCCTCCAGCGGCGACACATCCTTGCCATTGATCTGCACGGCCCGGCCCTTGTTGAAGCGCACCGTTACGTTCTCGATCTTGTCCGGCGCTTGCTGCGGCCAGACGCCCATCGTCGGCTCGACGATCAGCATCGACGTCTTCAGGCTCTCCAAGTCTTCAGCCTCGTGCGAAAGACCGGCCAGATTGGCGTCGGTCGAGTACTTCTTCTTGGTGCCGACAAACGCCTTGATACCGAACTGCGCCAGATAGTCGACCATCTGCGTGCGGCCGGGGAACTTCGTCAGCAGACCGGCATCGCGCCATGGCGCATAGACCTGCATCGCGGGCGCCAGCACGTTGGTGTAACGCTCGAAACGCATCTGGTCGTTGCCGCGTCCGGTCGCGCCGTGCACCAACACCGTGCAGCCGCGCTTCTTCATCTCCGGGATCAGACCGCGCACGGTGACGGCGCGTGCGATACCGGTCGAATTCCAATAACCGCCATCATACATCGCCTGCGCTTCGATCACCTGAAAGCACGCCTCAGCCATCGGCTCTTTAAGATCCACGATGACCGTATCGACCCCGCACGGTGCCATGCGCGTCTTGATATCCGTGATGTCCTTTTCATCCGGCTGCGCCAGATCGGCGGAGAACGCCACTACCTTCACACCCGCCTCCACCATCACCTTAGCGATCGTGCGGCTATCCAAGCCACCCGACACGCAAGCACCCACCGTCTTGCCCTTAAGATCTGATAACGTCAAAGCCATTTGCAAAGTCTCCTTTTCATAGGGAAAAATGATTCACAGTAGCGTACCCTGTCCGGACGCTGAAATCAATCCAAACCATTTTCCCGCACAAAGCGCGACCCGCGCTATGTGTGGAGTTAGAAATTTAGGATTTAGGATTTAGGATTTAGGATTTTTCCACTTCGGCGTTCGGCGTTGGACGTTTTTTTAGACATTGGGGGAGTGCTCTGAATCCTACTTTGTTCCCTTGGGACTTTCTCTCTTAGTGCGATGAGGTTCTCAACAAACCGCCTCATCTCCATTTCATCTGTGACTACGGAGCGGAACCCCAAATTGAACGCTGTCAGTTTTTTGTTCGCGTCCTCATATTTTTCAGCCTTCAACAATTCAGAAATGTGCTGTGTAAAAGAAGTGACGCAGTTCGCCATCACGTACGCAGTGTTAAACTGCATATTGGGGAAAACACATGCCCAACACAGAAAAAATCCGCCCGCCACGGCCAGCCTAACATAAAGCCGACTCCCAAAACAAAGATAGGTAACGACGCATACAGCACCAAAAGCCAGAAGGTAGATTTTGTCCATGTCCCAATCTCCCGATAACATCGGCCATCAGCCGTTGCAGTGTTCGTCACAAAAGGGGTTACCCTTGACAGGATTGTATTGCGGCAACAATCGCTCTTTCTTCACCGTCGCCATTTTTAACCATGTTTCTACTTTTTTAAGGCTATTGCAAACCCAAACACGCCCAAGAAATGCAAAACCATAAACAGTAGTGTCATCCTAAACAACCAATACCCTTTAAATCTATCGGGCTCGTGTTTCAGTCTTTTGTAACCTATGAGAAGCGGCACCACGATTACGACCAAGTAAAGTGCGTTCAGTATTACAAACATGATCGGTCGGTTATTTGCAAGCAACCATCCTGTCGAGATTGTTATACCGGGTAAAAAAACAACCACGAATGCCAAGAAACTCGCGCATAATATAAAAGGCTCAAACACCGCTTTTCTCGTGTTCCTCGCCCCGGGTGTCACTCGTCCATAACCGCTCCCATGATCGGAAGCGTCTGTCACGAACAAGCTGGGGGGGCGTGTCCTCGAATGTTCGGCGCACCATGTTTTTGAAAATAGTGCTCCCTCACGTCATCATCTGACGTGTTCCGACATGCCGCATGCACTTCTTCGGGGAGTTTTTCACGCAAGGCGACAGCAATTTTGCATTCCGCATCTCCGTGCGCGAATATCAAGCGAACGAGATCATCGGGAAGCTCGGGAATAGTCGCAAATTCGCAGAGCACTCCCTCCATAAAAGAATCCGGTAGATGCGGAAGGATGTCTAACGTCAAGCGACGCACCTCTTCCAGCGACATAGACTCTACGTCCATTGTTACATTGTCGTGCGTCTGCCAAACCCGGCTCAATTTGCGCAAATCCGCTATGTTACTGTCCTTAGAAACGCGCAGATTAACAAATCCATCATGCATGCCGACTCACCCGTTGCAACCAAGGGTGTCAGAGGCGTACGCCGCCGTCAAGCAGGAGTTGTTTGGTTTCTGGTTTCGTATTCACTCTCCTTTGACATTGAACGCGCCGTCCCGCCTTGTTATAGTATAGCCGATATTCCACGGGCCCATAGCTCAGTCGGTCAGAGCGGAGGACTCATAATCCTTTGGTCGCAGGTTCGAGCCCTGCTGGGCCCACCATTGACCACCATCATACGGAGAGTGGCCGTGACAGACCCCAACTGCATTTTCTGTAAAATCATTGCCGGACAGATGCCGGCCTACACGATCTACGAAGACGAGCACACACTTGCTTTTCTGGATATCGCCCCCTTTGAAAAGGGACACACCCTGGTGGTCAGCAAACACCATGCCGCATACTTCACCGACCTGCCTGCCGCATCGCTTGACGCAATGGGCCAGGCCGTGCAACGCGTAGCGGCCCGACTGCTTGAGAAGTTGCCGTGTGACGGCTTCAACCTGCTGCAAAACAACGGCGCGTGTGCCTCGCAGGTCGTGCCGCATGTCCACATCCATGTTGTCCCCCGCTGGGCGGGCAAGTCCATCAACTGGATTCCGGGCGCATATGACGATCCAGACCAGGAACTCGCAGAGTTGCAACAGCGGTTAACCGCGCCCTGACATCCCCCTATTCTTCCGACCCACTCATGAATCCTTCGTTCCAAGAAACCGTCCGCGACATTTGCAAGAAGGACACGCGTTATCATCCCGATGCTTACGAATTTATCGTTGAAGCACTTGATGTGACCGTCAAAAAACTGAACAGATGCCAGTCGGGCCATCATCCCCGCCATGTCACCGGCCAAGAGTTGCTGGAGGGCATCAAGGAGTTTGCATTAGACGAATTCGGCCCCTTGGCCTTCACGGTCTTCTCCGAGTGGGGCATCCATACGACGGAGGATTTCGGCGAAATCGTTTTCAATCTGGTGGATGCGGGTCGCCTGGGCAAAACGGAGAGCGACAGCCGCGATGATTTTAAGCAGGTGTACGACTTCAACGACGTTTTCGTGAAGCCGTATGAACCGCGCGCGGTGGATCCGGCTCCGCGCTCTTCCGCCCGTCGCCGCAAACGTGAGGCGTGATCCATCTATGTCTGCGCCTGACCTCTCAGTCCGACGTTTCCTATTACCGCCCATGCACCGGGAAGGGCGGCGCTTTGTTTGGATCGCGGGAGCATGTGCCCTGCTGGCCGCCGTGATTTGGCCGCCGCTTTTTTTCGTGGGCCTGCTCCTAACCTACGGCGTCTTTCTTTTTTTCAGGGACCCGGAACGGATCACGCCTGACGATCCGCAGACGCTCTTCAGTCCCGCCGACGGCATCGTCTGCCTGTTGATGCAGGTGCCGATTCCCGCTGTCCTCGAAGCGGGGGATCGCCCGGTCTGGCGCGTCAGCGTGTTTATGAGCGTGTTGGATGTCCATGTCAACCGGATGCCGATCGCCGGCACCGTGGTAAAAAAACACTACATTCCCGGCGCTTTTTTGAATGCTTCTCTGGACAAGGCCAGCGACAGCAATGAACGAATGCTCTACCTGACACAGACCCCCGCCGGTCAGACGCTCGCCTTCGTTCAAATCGCAGGGCTCATCGCACGCCGCATCGTCAGCTTTGTCCAAGAGGGGCAGACCTTAGTCTCCGGCGAACGGTTCGGACTGATCCGGTTCGGCAGTCGCGTAGACGTCTATCTGCCGCCCGGCGTCGAACCCTGTGTGCACATCGGGCAAACCATGGTCGCGGGCGAAACGCCCATTGCGCGGCTCTAAACGCTTTTCGGGAGTGGTGTTATGGGGAAATTCAGATTCCGTAAAAAACGTAAACGCAAGCCGCGCATCCCGCGCGAAATCCCGATCCGCACGATGATCCCGAATCTGATCACGCTTCTGGCCGCCGCCAGCGGCATCACGTCAATCCGCTACAGTTGCCAGGAGCATTGGCGACCGGCCGTCGTCGCGATCCTCATTGCCTGCGTGCTGGACGGGCTCGACGGAAGTGTCGCCCGGATGCTGCGCAGCACCTCCAAGCTAGGCGCGCAATTGGATTCGCTCGCTGATTTCGTCAGCTTCGGCGTGGCACCGGCCCTGCTGATGTATTTCTGGATCATGCAGGTCGTTTCGCCCGAAAGCTTCGCCTATGACCTTCGCGGTCTCTTCTGGGCACTGGCCCTGTTCCATGCGATGTGCTGCGCGTTTCGCCTGGCCCGGTTCAACGTCATGCTGGATGCAGGCCCCACACAACCGTACTGGAAGCACTTTTTCATGGGACTGCCGGCCCCCGGCGGCGCGGGCATTTTGATGACGCCTATCGTCTGGCAACTACATACCGAGAGTACCGCTATTCAATCGCCATGGGTGGGTTGCGCCATGCTGGTCGTGTGTGGCATCCTCATGGCGAGCCGTGCCCCGACCATCTCAGCGAAGCACCTTCGCATTCCAGCCAAACGTGTGGTGCCGGTTCTACTTGCCGTCATGTTTGCCATCGGCATGCTGGTCTCGCAGTTCTGGCTGACACTAGGCGTGATCGGCCTTCTCTATCTCGCGTCGATCCCGCTGTGCGGCATCTGGTTCTTGCGGCTACGCCGCCGCCATGAAGCCCAGCAGAAAGTAAACCTAAAAAGAGCAGTTGAGCATGCAGATTTTGAGCAAAGCCCCGTAAACATTGGCTTCCGTTGAGATCCGCGCCGCACCTATTTGGTGCAGAACGCAATTTCTGATTGGAACCACGGAA
>Ga0116190_1001742_pt1 | contig 18301 bp, 16 predicted proteins | sample AD_JPNTR4_MetaG_FD_89808 | JGI IMG/M metagenome (GOLD analysis project Ga0116190, IMG submission 89808) | Active sludge microbial communities of municipal wastewater-treating anaerobic digesters from Japan - AD_JPNTR4_MetaG | ecosystem: Engineered > Bioreactor > Anaerobic > Digestate | place...
CGAAAGCGACAATGGGAAAGACGGTGATCGTGTATGGATAGTATTGTTGATGAGTTTGTTGAGCTGGTCAAGATCGACGCGGAATCGGGAAGCGAGGCCCAGATGGCGGCGGCTGTAGCAGGCAAACTGCGAGGCATCGGGCTCGAGGTCGAGCAGGACAACGCAGGCAACGTCATCGGTCGGCTGTCGGCTCACGGTTCCGGGTGTTCCTGCGGGGACGCAATCATGCTCTGCGCGCACCTTGACCGAGTGCCGCCGGGTAAGGGCGTGAATCCCGTAATACGCGACGGAGTGGTCTACTCCAGCGGCGACACTGTTCTGGCAGCTGACGACATAGCGGGCGTGACGGCTATCCTGGCAGGCCTCCGCATGGCGAAAGCCTCGGGCAAGTGCCTACCGCCGGTCGAAGTGGTGTTTACCGTGAGCGAGGAGCGGGGCCTTCGCGGCGCAAAGCAGCTGGATTACTCCCGACTCGCCTCAAAGACAGGTTACATATTCGACGCCGCCGATCCTGTCGGCACAGTGATCCTGTCGAGCCCGACACACATGGGGCTTGAGGTGCAGATCACTGGACGGGCAGCCCACGCGGCAGCCAACCCGGAGGATGGCATAAGCGCGATACAGGTGGCAGCTGAAGCCATTGTCGAATTCCCCTTCGGCCGCGTCGACGCACAGACCACCGCCAATGTGGGAATCATGTCGGGCGGAACTGCGACCAACATCATATCCGAAAAGGCTTACTTCAAGGCCGAAGTTCGTAGCCTCGACCATCAGCGGGCGCTAGGTCTTGCCGAAGAGTGCGCGGCCAAGATACGCAGTATAGTGACCCGCCGCAACGCGCGGGCCGATATCGCAACTACAGTCGATTACTGTGGATACACGATTCCGAAAGACGCTCCCGTTGTTGAACGTGCGGTCAGGGCCCTGAGAACTGCAGGACGCGACGCCGTTTTCCAGTCCACCATGGGAGGCAGTGACGGAAACGTGTTCAATGCCCACGGAATCGCCTGCGTTGTACTGGGCATAGGAAGCCGCGATGTTCACTCGACTCGCGAAAGCCAGCCCATAGGCGAATTGGTGGCAGCGGCTGAGCTTGCCCGCGACATTATCCTTGTGGGATAGCCGGAGAGAGATGTTGAAAGCAGCGGCGGGGGCCGTCGCGCGCTAGATGCGGGTCGGGTCGGCTCGGCCGGATCGGCCTCCGTCGGGTTGTTCGGGGTAGGCTATTCGTCTCCTACTTCCACGAGGACTCTGTTCGGCAGGCATGCGCTGTAGTCGCCTGCCCGCTGCAGCCACCCCATGCGGATGCATATCTTGTCGGGGCACGGCGACGAGACCACGTGTGCCCTCGTCCCTTCGACCTCGACTACTGTGATGCCGAGCGGTCCTTCGACCTGGATCGTTCGTTTCGCGGTGGGTGAAAGCGTTACTTCCGCGACTACCCTGTTCTGGGCCTCGCCGATGGACGTAACGGTCAACACCGAGCCCTTCGGCGCGTGCTGGCGACCCCGGACTCCTGCGAAGATGAGAATGGCGCCAAGCAGCAACATTAGGATTGCAGGCATGATTCTGCGCTTTGTCATCAGCTTAGTAGACTCCTCAGCAGACTACTCAGTAGAGCCCTCAGAAAGCCCTGAGTAGAGCCCTCAGTGACTCCTACCTTCTTTTGGCGGCATAAAGAAAGCGCCTGGCCGGGCCATCCAGATTATCGCACACCAGTCCTATGAAGACTGCCGTGATTATCGACAGCCCGAGCAGCAATGGAGCGCCAAAAAACAGTGCCGGCTGCCGCATTGCCAGGACTGCAATGGTCAGCTGGCAACTGGCGTGGACTACTCCGCCCACCACGCTTGTCCACACCATGGAAGCCTCGGAGGGCAGCAGGCGGAGGGACAAGCCCATGCCCAGGGCGCTTGCAGTGGCGCCGACAAAACTCATCCAGAACCCAAGGCCCCAGAACTTGCCAGCGATAACGCTTCCGAGTATGCTGCGAACCGCGCTCACGCCGACAGCTGGCCAGAAACCCATGTAGCGCAGGCACACCAAAGTAGCGACATTCGCCAGTCCTACCTTGGCGCCCGGAACCGGCAGTGGGGGGAGCAGTGATTCAACTACGTGCAGGGCAAGAGCGACCGCCACAAGCATAGTGAGCTGGATCTGTCTTTGCAGTTTACCGGGTTTCAAATGCGATCCCCCTGTCTTGCCATGCACGGAGATTACAGGTGCCACGCAGGCGCAGTTCAAACCGAATTATACACTATGTGTCCGATGCCCGCGACTGCATCCGAAGGGCATCCGAAGAGCCGTATTGGAAAGACCAGATAACCGAGAGGAAGGATCCACTTTTGGGGAGAATCCTCATGTAAGGAATCGGACAGGAATCTGGCAGCGCTTGCGGAGAAGGAGGCGGTCTGCATCAAGCTGATACATACGTCCGACTGGCACCTGGGGCGGATATTCTACAAGACCCATCTCACCGAAGACCAGGCGTACATACTTGATCAATTCATCGACATTGTCCGTGACGAACGCCCCGATGTTGTGCTGATCGCGGGAGATGTATACGACAGGTCGACGCCGCCGGTGGAGGCTGTTGAACTGCTAGATGACACACTCTCCAGAATCGTGTTGGGCCTTGGGATTCCGACTATTGTGATCGCCGGCAATCACGATTCGCCGGAGCGTCTGAGCTTTGGCTCATCTCTGATGCAGAGCAAGGGCCTGCACATAGTCGGGCTACCCGAATTCTGTAGCCCTATCGGGATGGCCGACGAATCCGGCCCCGTGTGGTTCGTGCCCCTTCCATACGCGGAGCCGGCAGTCGTCCGTGACAGGCTGGGAGCCGGGGAGGCAAAAGACCATGACGCTTCTATGGCCGCCCAGGTAAATGCCGCTTTCCACGGGGCCGAACGCGCGGCGCAGCGCGAAGACAGGGTTGTCGCCGTGGCTCACGCCTACGTCGCCGGGGGTCAGCAGTCAGAGTCGGAGCGACCACTCACGCTGGGAGGCACAGGAGCAGTCGACATTGGGCATTTCGCTTCCTTCAGCTACGTGGCTATGGGGCACCTACATCGGCCGCAGACTCTGGCCGGCAGCCGGGTGCGGTATTCAGGGTCGCTCATGAAGTACTCATTCGACGAGGCCGACCATGCCAAATCGGTGACCGTCGCCGATATCGATGGGGCGGGCGAGGCGGTTGTAAGGACCGTGCTCCTTACGCCCAGGCGGGATGTTCGGAGGGTGGAAGGCACGTTCGAAGAGGTGGTGAAAGGCGCGGCGTCTGGAGTGAATCGCGAAGACTACATATTGGCGTGCCTATCTGATCCGGATCCTGTATGGGATTGCATGAACAGGCTGCGACAGGTCTACCCCAATGTCATGCAAGTGGAGTGGAGCGCCGGAATGGCCGGGGGAGGCAGTCCGGGCGTTCTTGCTGGGGCGGGTGTTGATCACCGCAGTCGTACAGAGCTCGAGTTGTTCTGCGAGTTCTGGGAACAGGTTACGGGCGATCTCATAGGCGCGGACGAGACGGCGGCTGTGGTCGCGCTGTTGGAGCAGTTCAAGGCAGGAAGGGAGGCCGCGGCGTCATGAGACCCATACGTCTTGCGATGCAGGCCTTCGGGCCATACCCAGGGCAAGAAGTCGTGGACTTCCGCAGTCTGGGCAACCGTCGGTTCTTCTTGATTCACGGGCCCACGGGCTCGGGCAAGACCACGGTGCTCGACGGGATTTGCTACGCTCTATATGGAAAGTCCAGCGGTGCTGAGCGCGACGTCCGGGAGATGAGATCGCATCATTCGCCTGACGACCTTCCGACACAGGTGGTATTGGACTTCTCCGTGGGCCGCGAGTCATATCGTGTGTGGCGCAGGCCCGAGCAAGAAGCGCCGGGTAGACGCACTCCCCTCAAAGGAGACGCTACGCTATGGCAACGGACAGGCATAAGCGACGACTCAGTGGACGGTTCGGTGATGGAGACAGGGCTCATGCGGGTTACCAACAACATAGAAGAGCTGCTTGGTTTTGAGGCCGACCAGTTCCGCCAGGTGGTCCTGCTTCCGCAAGGGCAGTTTCGGGAGGCTCTTACGGCCGATTCTGCTAAGCGCCAGCAGATACTGGAGATCCTATTTGGCACTGAAGTCTACCGATATATAGAACTGGCACTAAAAGACAAAGCGGCCGAGTTGGCCGATGCATTGAAGAGCCTCAAGGATCGACGGGAGACTCTCCTTAGCGCGGCGGACGCCGAGTCACAGGAGCAGCTCCAGATGGCATTCGAGGCTGAGCGCGCCATGCTCGGCCAAGCGCGGAAGGTCGAGAAGGCAGCGAGCGAGGCGGCGGACGCGGCAGCACAGGCTCTGTCCAAAATGAGGCAAGATGCCGAAAAGCTTAACGAGGCACGCGCTGCAGCGCAGGCTGTTGCCGGTTTGGAGTTGCAGGTGGCGGAGCATGACGCGATGGAGCGAAGGTGCAGGAAGGCAAGGCTCGCGGCGGGTTGCGCGGGGGCTGAAGCACTGCTCGATGAGGCCCGTAGGGAGGAGAGAGCCAGGCGCGAGGCGGCTGGGCAGACCCGGGAGGAGCTGGCTCGGGCCGAGTTAGCGGTTCGCGCTGCGTCGGAGAGGTTGGCTCGCGAGAACTCACCGGAACGTGCCGAACAGCGGAAGCAGCTTGGGGCCATGCTTGTGACATTGGAGGGCTTTGTGCCCAAAGTAGCCGAGATCGATAAGGCCAGGGAGGCAGTGATAGAAGCGAGCACGGCAGACGCGAAGGCGCGAGGCTCGGCGTCAGCCGCAGCCGCGCGGAAAAGCGAGATATGGAGCGAGCTGGCCAAAGCCCGCGTCGAATGGAACGAAGCTCAGGCTGGTGGGGCGGAGCTGCCACTCTGGGAGTCACGCGTCAATGAGATAAGCACAGCACTGAAACGGGCTGAGCGCCGCGCGCAGCTGGAAGCCGATGTCGCGGAGAAGGCGATCGTGGCGCAGCGGGCGCAGCAATCAGTTGACCAAGCTGCCGAACAGCTTGAGCAGGCGCGGAGGCGGGTGGCTCTCCTTAGGGAGGCTTGGCTTGCTGGCCAGGCTGCGGCTCTTGCGGCGGCGCTTGAGCCGGGCGCGCCGTGCCCGGTATGTGGATCCACATCGCACCCGTCGCCGGCTCACGCAGCGTCTGCGGAAGACGGTGGGAAGGCGCCTTCTCAGAAGGACTTGCGAAGCGCGGATATGGCGGTGACGATAGCGGAGAGCGAGTGGTCGCGCCTGAGTAAGGCTGCTTCTGAGGCATTGCAGCAGGAGGCGTCGGTGCGAGGTCAGCTTGCTGAGCTGACCTCAGACGGCTGCGATAGTCGCAACCTCCGTGTCGAGCTGCGGGATGCGGAAAAGCGCCTCGAAGCTGCAGAAACTGCGAGTCAGCGCACTCGGCAGCTGGATGAAATGATTGGGCGGCTTGAGCAGCAGTTCACAGCGGCCGAGCTTGAGGCAGCGGAAGCGGAGACTGCCAGTCGTGAGGTGGCAGGTCAGCTAGCGGCGGCTAAGGCGACAGTGGAAGAGAAGGAACTTGGTGTTCCGGTGAACCTCAGGTCCCCCGCCGCGCTCGAAGCTGAACAAGTCAGAGTCGGAACCGAGCTGGACGAGTTGGTGAAGGCTTTGGAGGCAACCGAGCGCGCAAATGAAGATGCCGGGCGCGTCCTGGCGGGGGCGCAGGCACGTGCGGCTGCGACGGCCGAAGCGCTTGAAGCTGCGATTGTGAACGTGGATGCTCGAAGCTTGGAGTTTGAGGCCAAGGTGGGCGAGGCAGGGTTTGCCAGCGTGGATGAGTATCACTCCTCGAAAATGGCCGACGACGCCGCTCGTAGGTTGGAACAGGCAATAGAGCAGTTCCGTGTGCAGCTGCATGCTGCCAGGGAGCGCCTGGCGAGGGCGGAGGGCGAAGCCACCGGGATCGCGGAGCCGGATCTAGCGGCGGCCGAAGCTCGCCACAGTGAGTTGGATCTGGCCGCCAAGAAGGCGATGGAGAATCGGATAGGCTTGGGCAACCGGATAGACCAGATGCGCAGACAGCTGGATGATCTGGACAAGCTTGCTCGCGAGATGCAGGAAGTCGAAGCCGAACACACGGTGATCGCTCGAGTGTCGGATGTAGCCAATGGGAGAGGACATCGGAACAGGCTGGGGATGACCTTCGAGCGGTTCGTGCTTGCGTCTATGCTTGATCAGGTGACAGAGGCCGCCACCCAGCGTTTGCAGGTTATGAGCAGAGGCAGGTACGCTCTGAGGCGTACCATGGATCGGCTGACATCTCGGAGCGCGGCGGGGCTCGGCCTGGAAGTGTTTGATGCCTACACTGGCCGAGAGCGCAGCGTAACCACCCTGTCAGGCGGTGAAGGTTTCATGGCGTCGCTATCGCTTGCTCTGGGCCTGGCGGACGTGGTTCAGTCATACGCCGGGGGCATTAGGCTCGATACCATCTTCGTTGACGAGGGATTCGGCACACTCGATCCCGAATCGCTCGACCTGGCCATTGACACCCTTGTGGAGCTGCAACGAGAAGGCGGCCGGCTGGTAGGCGTCATCTCCCACGTGCCTGAACTTGTAGAGCGGATAGACGCCCGCCTCGAGATTAGCATGACCGACCGCGGCAGCAAGTCGCGTTTCGTGGTAGGGTAGGCGCGACGGTGCAATAATGGGATCGCCCGGCGACGGTGAGCCCAAACCATGAGATGTCGCTGTCATTTACAGGTTTTTGTACACATCGGGGCACCTTGCGGAGATTTTCTTCAGCGCACGTGCGAAAAATCTCCGCACGCCATCACGAATCCCCATAGAGACCCATATGAGAACCTGTAACTGCCAGCATCAGATTAGCTAGACATGTGCCAAAGGGGAGGAAAGCAGGAAACAGGGAATCTTAGTCAAGAAGCCCTAGAAAAAACCTGACAGATATAGACATAGCCGCAGTCGACTTGGCTCCCGGCCGCGAAAACGGGGCAGAAAGGAAATTTTCCGCCGCATCGCGGCGGAAAATCTCCGTACTCGGGGCTTCTCCTTGCAGAAACCTGTAAGTGTCTGCCGAATGCTATAAAAAGGCACGCTGCCCGGCCGACCAAGCTCCGACTGTTCTCCTTCGGGCCTCGGGATGTCCTTGGGCTACCCTTCATCCTTGTCGCCGGCGCTGCCTTGAGCGTTCTTCGCTATCCAATACGATACGTACTCCTCACACAGGCTGGTTACGGTTTGGATCAGAGGGCCTTCCGGGTTCACGTATCTTCGCGGTAGATTAGCGGGGGCTCTGCGCATCACATGGTCGAAGGAGAGGTCTTCGGCCCTTACCTCTACCAGGGTTATACCTTGTCGAACACTGATACCGGCCTTCATGTTGTCTCTGGCCTGTTGTTTTGCTAGCTGATCTGGGTCCGGGTATCGCTGCGTCGTTCTGTAGTGCTGTGGACCATTGAACTCGAATGCTGCTTTGTGGGCGTAGTAGTAACGGTCGTATTCCATCTTGCGCCGTGTCAGAACGTTGCGGAGGAACGCGGGCCGGGCGTTATCTAGATAGCTCAGAGAGTTGATGCCGACATCTAGGACGCATAGCATGAGGTACTGGCCTGCATCAGCTACTTGCCATTTTCCATCACTGATTCTCTCGGCAATGAACTCCTCCACGTGACCGGGCATTGAAGCGGCAATGCGCCGCGTTCCGGATTCATCGGAGTCCAATTCCACTGCCCACCCTGCGTCTATCAGCCGTTCTGCGTAGTCGCGTACGGTGCGGACACATCTGTTGACTAGCTTGGACATCTCCGGCACCGACAGAGGCGGTTGGTTCTCCATGGCCAGGCGCAGCCGGAGAGCAGTAGAACTGAGCCTTTTGTCGGCAGTTGCGTAACAAGGAATGGCATAGCAAATGTGGCGCATCACGGACACTCATCTCATCCTCTTCTAGCAGTCTTCGTCGGCATGACGATGGTATCATCTTGAGGCTTCCGTTGGTATCGCCCGTTCGGGGGATTTGGAGCAGGATGTGCAAGGGCTGTGTTCAGGCTTCGATGTCGGGTGCGACCGCCAGGCCCATGGGAACGGTAGAGGGGCGCTTCAGAAGTGGCGCCTTCGGACACGCCGCACACGCTTGTGCTATACTGAGCCTGTGTTGCCGAAAGAGAGGTGCAAGACCCACGAGACTGTTTGACCATCATATGCACTCCACTCACTCGCCTGATGCTCGCGCGTCCCTCGATGAACTGTGCGAGAGCGCCATACAATGCGACCTCGCGGGGGTGTGCTTTACCGAGCATGTCGATTTTGACCCGTCCGATGCCGCTTATGGCTACATCAACTACGAAGAGTACTTGTCTGATGTCGACAGATGCCGTGACAAGTACGGCGACCGTCTGGAGATCAAGGCAGGCATTGAGGTTACTTATCAGAGCGAGTATGTAGATGATATCCGGCGCTTCCTCGAAGCCCACCAGTTCGATTACGTCCTGGGCTCGGTTCACCTGATCGATCACACTTTCATCGGAAGTCCAGCTTACTTCGTGGGCAAGTCCGAAGCGGAGGCCTGCGGGCCGTACTGGCGCGAAACCATGGCCATGCTCGAAAGCGGGCTCTTCACGAGAATCGGCCACCTGGACTACATTAGGACCCGATGGCCGCGTGAATATGGGCTTCCCGGGCTGGCTAGATGGAGACGGTCAATGACCGACATTTTGCAGCTGGTGATCGAATCGGGCGCCATCATTGAGGTCAACACCTCGGCTATCCGCAGGCAGCTGGGCGGACCATATCCCAACTGGGAGACGCTGGAGCTGTACAGACGACTCGGGGGTACCCGGGTGTTCATGGGGTCAGATGCCCACAATGCGCCAAATGTTGGGCAGTACTTCCCGGAAGTAGCGGCCCGACTGGAGCAGACTGGCTTGGTCATATGCAGCGGATGTGAGGTGCTATGCTAGGAACCTCCGCAGTTGGACTGCCGTGGGCTTGCTGTTAACACGCCGTTGGCCTGACATTGCCGTCATGGTCTCAGGGTCATATGTACTCCCGGCTCGGGGACAGGTGAGCGCGGGTATGCATATGGTGCATTGGACTCAACCCTAAGGAGTGAACGGTAATGGCAGGCGACAACAGGGAAGAGATCGGTTCGCGTCAGGCGCCGCCCTGTCCGGGCGGATTCCTGCATCAGATCAGGCCTGGCGACACGCTTTATGCGCTTGCGAGCAGGTTTGGGACATCTGTCGACGCCATCTTGAGAGCTAACCCGGGAACTGACCCGGCCTCGCTCCGTGTCGGGCAGCTTCTCTGCATCCCGGCTGCTGCGGCTCCCGGTCGTCCGCCGGGTGTACCTCCCGGTCGTCCGCCGGGTGCGGCGTGCCCCGGCGGTTTCCTATACCAGATCAGGGCGGGTGATACCTTCTACTCGATTGCCCGTGCACATGGGACGAGTGTGGACGCCCTCAGGAGGGCCAACCCGAGAGTGAACCCGAATGCTTTGCGAGTTGGCCAGCTCATCTGCATCCCGACTGCCCTTGCTCCGGGCGTGCCCTCGGCGCCTGCGTGTCCTGCCGGGGCGACGCCCTACATCATCCGAAGAGGCGACACGTTCTATGGCATCGCCCGGCGTTTTCGAGTGAGCGTGGCGGCCCTAACTAGCGCCAACCCTGGCGTGAACCCCGGCAGGCTGCAGATTGGGCAGTTGGTATGCATTCCTCCTCGCACGGGTGGGTAAGGTCAACACGGCGACGCAGATCATGGTGATCTTGGCAGGGCTCCGCTCCGGCGGAGTCTTTCTGCTTCAGAGTCGGGCAGGAGGAAGCGGGCGACGTCGGACGAAGATAGACTATACTGCAACAAGCTGAAGCATGCAGCGAAAACGTGTCATCCTATACTGGGGGTGAGAGGACTTGGCGATCGATTCGCAGCTAATCGAGGTGAGCAGCTGCCTTGTGGATGACTATTCACCTCTAGTTGAGTCTGGCCAGTGGCGTGTGGCTGCGATATGCACGTCGGAACAAAACTCTGCCGATGCGATCATGCAGCTGGAACGGCATAATGAGACAGACGAAGTATTCGTGTTGATGAGAGGCAAGGCCATTCTGTTTATAGCGACCGGCCAGGGTGAATGGGGTACTGGCAAGATAAACAATGTGGAAATGGAGTCGCTGCAGGTCTACAATGTCAAGAGGGGCGTGTGGCACGCCTGCGCTCTTGGCCCCGATGCTGTTGTTTTGGTGGTCGAGAACAGCGGCACGGGAAGAAGCAATTCTGACTATTCTCAGCTAACGACTGACCAGCGCAGGCTGGTTATTGATACATGCGCCGGGCTGACCGGGCTGACCGGGCTGACCCAAGACTAGCACTCGGAGGAACTGACGTGGCATTGGCACAAACAGAATACATGGCTAAGAGAGAAATCGTACCGGGCAGGGAGCTCCAGCGGCAACTCCGGCAACGGTCAATGGTATTCGCACTGCTTTCAGCGGCTTACTTCATGTCTTTTGTTCAGCGAGTCGCCCTATCGGTGGTAGCGGCGGAATTGGCGGAGGAGCTTCACATTGGCACGGTCGAGCTGGGGCTAATGTCGTCAGCGTTCTTCGTGGCGTATGCGGCAGCCCAGCCGGCGGTGGGCATACTGTCGGATCTGTTTGGGCCGATGATCGTAGTTTCCTGCTGCTTGTGCCTGGGCACAATCGGCACGTGGATATTCGCAGCCTCGCGAAGCATCACGGCTGCCTTTGTCGGCAGGATACTGATAGGCGCCGGGCTTTCAGGCATCTTCATCCCAGGCGTCAAGATGATAACCATGTTGTACGACGCTGACAGGTTTGCATCTGTTAACGGCTTGTTTCTTGCCCTGGGCAATGCCGGCGCGGTGCTGGGAACGGCTCCCATGGCCTGGCTTGCGTCCGCTGCCGGCTGGCGTGGTTCGTTTGACATTATCGGAGTGCTGCTAATTGTCTTGACCGTAATGTGCTGGTTTGTGTCCAGGGCACAGAAATCGCGAGTAACGGATTGTACGCCCCGCGGCGCGGGCGGGACGCTTGCAGCGGTCAAGGTGTTTGCGCGTGACCGTAACCTCTGGCTGGTCAGCCTGTTCATGTTCGCCAGGTATGGATCGCAGTCTGCGTTCCAGAGCCTGTGGGGGATTCCACACATAATGAGTGCACACCATGTTAGCCGTGAGCAGGCGGCCGCTGCCGTGATGATGATTGGCGTTGGGTACATCGTCAATGCTCCCCTAGTCGGCTGGGTCGCAGATCGCCTGTCGCGGCGCAGCGGCAACGCGTTTCAGGCAAGGCGGTCCATTCTGGCCTGGACTACCGGGGCCTACGCGCTAACCTGGATCCCGATCGTGTTCTTTCCGGGGCGCCTAAGCATTGGGGCGCTCTATGCTCTGCTTTTCACGATGGGGCTGGGAGCCAGCTCAGGAGGGCTAGGGTTTGCCATCGTGAAGGATCAGTATCCTCCCGAGGCGGCCGGCTCAGCCACGTCGGCTGTCAACATCATGTCGATCACCGGAGCAGCAGCCATCCCGCCAATTGTCGGAGTGCTGATAAATGGGGCCAGCGTGGCAGGGGCGGGAATCCGGGCAGTGTACGGGCTTTCGCTCTGGCCATGCCTTGCAGCCGGCGTCTGTGCATGGCTGGCCGCCATGCTCTTGGCGGACGCTCCTGTCTCATGACGGCGCTCCGACCCGTCCCGCAAATCCTCGAAAATACTCGGATATTCATACAGTACAGAAGCATATTATCTACTTATCTGCTTGACCTTTGCACTTCCTAACTGGTATATTTGATCTATACGGAGCACAGGCAGACGTTTGCGTTCCACACGGCAATGTTACATCTCCCCGTTACTGAAGATATATTCATAGACTCCGATTTGCGCTGCGGGCTCGTCCCCTGGGGGTACGGGCTTGACATATCAACTACATCTTGAGAAATGGGGGAGAGTACTGGTGTCCATCAAGAAGAAGCGCGTCCTGATTCTTGCTGCCTGTGTTGCACTCTGCCTTGGACTGTTCGCGTACGGAAGCGCCGCTGAGAAAGTCGTGAAACTCGGGTGGGTTGGGTCTCTCACCGGCGATCAGGCGATCTGGGGGCAGTGCGAGCTGAACACAGTCAAGATGCTGGCCGAGGAGCTCAACGCGGCCGGCGGATTGCTCGGCGCCAAAGTCGAAGTGGTTGGATATGATCACAGAGGAGACGCCATGGAGTGCGTTAATGCCGTGAGGCGTCTCACCAGCCAGGACAAGGTCGTGTGCATCCTGGGGCCTAACGCAAGTGGACACGCGATCCCCATCGCCTCGGTGCTCGAGGAGATGAAGGTGCCCGACATCGCCACGGTGGCGACGAACCCCAAGGTCACTGTGGTGGACGGCAAAGTGAAGCCATTCAACTTCAGAGTGTGCTTCATCGACCCCTACCAGGGAGCCGTCGCAGCCGGCTTCGCCTACGATGTACTCAAGCTTACGAAGGCCGCTGTTCTCTACGATGTGGCGGATGATTACTCCCAGGGCCTGACCGAGTTCTTCATCAAGACCTTCACTGAGAAGGGCGGCAAGATCGTCGCCAAGGAAGCTTTCAAGTTTGGTGATACCGACTTCAGGCCCCAGCTTTCCAAGATCAAGGCAGCCAATCCCGAGATCATCTTCATGCCCTACTTCTTCAAGGAGGTGGCCCTAAGCGCCAATCAGGCAAGAGAGCTTGGCATTAAGGCCACTCTGATGGGCGGCGACGGATGGCCGTCGGAGGTACTGATACAGATGGCCAAGGACGCGGTGCACGGCAGTTACGTCGTGAACCACCTCGACTATGACGACCCCGATGTTCAGGATTTCAAGACCAGATACACGGCCAAGTACAAGCGAGCCGTGGAGCTCAATGGCTACTTGGTCCACGATGCGTTCCTGATGTTCGTGGACGCCGTCAAGAGGGCCAACAGCTTCAGCCCAGCTGCCATAAGGGATGCCTTGGAGAGCACGAATATCATGGGCATAACAGGCAGAATCAAGATCAACCCTGCGACGCATAACCCAGAGGGCAAGGAGGCAGCCATCATCAGGATCATGGACGGCAACTACGTGTTCCAGCAGAAGTACGCGCCGTGATGATGGTTACGGTGATGGCCATAGCATCCTGAGCGCTTAGGGCGCGCCGGTGTCGCGCAAGGTGGCGGGCTGCCGCCGCGAAAGCGCCTGCCGGCGCGCCTCATGTTTCACGTGAGATTCGGCGTCGGAGGGGAGGTCCAAGATGGCACAGTTTCTTCAGCAGATGATAAACGGGTTGTCTATCGGGAGCGTTTACGCGTTGATGGCCGTCGGATACTCGCTGGTCTACTCTATCATGAGTTTCAGTAACTTCGCCCACGGCGGTGTGATCATGCTGGGATCCTATTTCGGGTTCTACCTGCTCACACTGGCGAAGTGGGCTTTTCCGGCGGCTTTCGTGGGCGCTGCCCTGTGTTCTGCGGCTCTTGCGGTGATTGTGGAGCGAGTGGCATACCGACCTCTTCGGTTGCGAAATGCCCCCTTTCTCTACTTCATCATCTCTGCGATGGGCGCTTCCATGTTTCTCGAGAACTTCGTGGTGGCCACAATAGGCCCCACTTTCAAGACTTATCCGACCGTGCTGCCGCGCGCGCCCATCGAGATTGGTCCCATCTATATCGGTCGCCTCGACATCATGATCTTCATCATCTCAGCAGTATGCCTAGCGCTTCTGGTGTACTTCCTTGATCGTACCAAAGTAGGAAAGGCGGTTCAGGCTACAGCTCACAATGCGCGAGCCGCGAAACTCATGGGAATCAATACTGACTTCGTCATTACGCTAGTGTTCGCCATAGGCGGATTCTTGGCGGGCGTGGCCGGAGTAATGTTCGGTATGAAATACACGGTGTACCCACAGATGGGAGGCATAACCATCAAATCCTTCATCGCGGCCGTATTCGGAGGACTCGGAAGCCTTCCTGGCGCGGTCATAGGCTCGCTGCTTCTCGGTATCATAGAGACTCTCATCTCCGGCTACTTCTCATCGCAGTTCAGAGACTTGATCTCGTTCACTCTGCTCATCGCGGTGCTTGTCTTCCGGCCCATGGGCCTCGCGGGCAAGGCCACCGAGGAAAAGGCATAGGAGGGACGGCTGTGAACTGGTTCTATATCAAGGGAATATTGATGCTCGCGGGTATGAACCTCATGGCCGTTCTGGGCCTGTCGCTGCTGACAGGATTTACGGGCCTGTTTTCCTTCGGCCACGCCGGTTTCATGGCTTTGGGCGCCTACGCCGCAGCCTGGGCCGGAGTGCGCATGGGACTTCCGTTTCTAGTGGCCTTGCTCGCCGGGGGCCTATTCGCCGGCCTGGTGAGCCTGCCTATCGGCCGGTTGACTCTGAATCTCAAGGGGGACTACTTCTGCATTGCCACACTGGGATTTGGCGAAGCAATACGATTGGTTCTCGACAATGTGCAGACGTTCGGGGGCGCACGTGGGTGGCCTGGTATCCCCATACGGACTGATCTTTGGAATGTGGCGCTGATATGCGTTGCAGCGACATTGTTCATGGTGCGTCTTGTCAACTCAAGGCACGGTCGGAACATGATCGCCGTTCGCGAAGAGGAGCTGGCGGCCAAGACCGTGGGCATCGACACCTTCAAATACAAGATGTTATCGCTCTTTGTGAGCGCAGTGTACGCCGGAATCGCAGGAGGAATGATGGGCTACTACACCGGGTTTCTGCAGCCCAAGATGTTCGGGATGGCAAAATCCACTGAGCTGACCATCATTGTGATCTTCGGCGGCATAGGCAGCGTCTCCGGAAGTGTTCTGGGGTCGATCTTGCTTACCGCGCTTCCCGAGATACTTCGGACCTTCGCGATATGGCGACTGGTTGTGTACGGCGCGGCAGTCATTTTCATCATGATCAGCCGACCCGAGGGACTGATGGGCGGCAAAGAGATAACGCTCGACGCGATCCGGCGCTTCTTGTGTGGCAGAAAAGCCCAGACTGGGGCTGGGGCTGGAACGGGGGCCGCGGCAGGGGCCGAAGGCGGGGAGGTGGGCCCATGAACATCCTTGAAACGCACGACTTGACCAAGACTTTCGGAGGACTGACCGCTGTCGAAGACGTCAGTTTCGGTGTGCGGAGCGGTTCGATATCCGGTTTGATCGGCCCCAATGGCGCCGGCAAGACCACGGTGTTCAACTTGATTACAGGCATCTACAAGGTTACAGCGGGGCAGGTCGTGTTCGACGGAAAGCCCATCCACAATCTTGAGCCGCACAGGATAGCGCAGGCGGGCATCACCCGCACTTTCCAGAACATCCGTCTCTTCAAGCGGCTGTCGGTGTACAACAACATCCTCACAGCCTGCCATGACTTGGCCGGCTACAGCGTGGCCGATTCTGCTTTCAGGACACGGCGCTACGGCGAGCAGGAGAAGCAGCTCAAGCGCGAAGCGTCTCGCCTTATGGATGTCATGGGATTGGACGAGTGGCGTGACAAGCAGGCGGTAAGCCTGCCTTACGGGGTGCAGAGGCGACTCGAGATTGCCCGGGCACTGGCAGTCAGGCCGCGTCTTTTGTTGCTGGACGAGCCTGCGGCCGGCATGAATCCGGACGAGACTCGCCAGTTGATGACGCTGATATCGAGGATACGTGACGAGTTCGGCTGCACGATACTGGTGATCGAGCACCGGATGGACCTGATAATGGGGATTTGTGAGAATATTGTGGTGCTCAACTTCGGGCGTAAGCTGACAGAAGGACCGCCTCGTGCCATACAAAGCGACCCCCAGGTCATCCAGGCGTACCTGGGCGAGGGGGTGAAGACTGGTGCTTGAGGTTCGGAACCTGCACGTTCATTACGGCGGCATCCATGCCCTCCGTGGTGTCAGTGTGTCGGTGGGCCAGGGCGAGATCGTCACTATCATCGGCGCCAATGGAGCTGGTAAGTCTACGCTGCTGAACGCCATTTCGGGCATTGTGAGAGCCAGCGAAGGCGCTATGACCTTCAAGGGATCACCGCTGCCCGCAGCGTCTTACGCCATTGTCAAGCACGGCATATGTCAGGTTCCCGAGGGCAGACTGGTCTTCGCTAATTTGACCGTACTCGATAACCTGATGCTCGGAGCATACCTGCGCCACGATCATCAGGCGATCCGGAAAGACCTCGACCGCGTCTATGAGTTGTTCCCCAGGCTCCGGGAGCGTGCGAGCCAGATGGCCGGCACGCTCTCAGGCGGTGAGCAGCAGATGCTTACCATTGGCCGAGGTCTCATGAGCGACCCGGAGCTAATGCTCCTAGATGAACCGTCACTTGGGCTTGCGCCCATACTGGTGGAGACGATATTCCAGGTGATCGAAGACATCAGGAGGGCAGGCAAGACGCTCCTACTGGTCGAGCAGAACGCCCATAAAGCCCTTTCCGCCGCGGATCGCGCTTACGTGTTGGAGCATGGGCAGATCGTGAAATCGGGTAACGCTCGCGAGCTCTTGAGCGACCCGTCGATCCAAGAGTCATATCTGGGGGTGAAGCAGTAGCCCGCCCAGGAGGAATCCGTCCTGCGAGAATGGAACTCTTAAGAGACAGCCGCGCAGGCGCGTCAGCCGCGTGGGCTGCGGGCGCGAGTGAACCGGGAAGGGCGGACAAGGGGATTGAGACGTGAAGATAGAGACGGTCGCAGGTCGAATGCGGATTTGGGGAATGGGCGAGGATTAGGCGGAGGCGGCCGCGGTGCCGAACCGGCGTGTGCCCAGTCGTTGCCGCAATACGAGGGGTTTTTCGCGGAATTCTATGACATACTGCATTCATCGTACGACGCGGACCTCAAGATGTACCTGGACCTAGCGAGAGCGCACGGTGATCCAGTGCTGGAGCTGGGATGCGGCACAGGAAGGCTCTTGATTCCGTTGGCCGCGGCGGGGCATACGGTGACCGGAATCGACCTCTCCCGCGACATGCTGACGCGGTGTCAGGGGAAGCTCGACATCGAGGGAAGGTCAGTAGCAGGGCGAGCCTCGCTGATTCAGGGTGATATCCGCCGATTCGAGCTTGGCCGCAGGTTCAACCTGATAATGGCTGCCTGCAACACGATACTCCACTGCACTGCCTCGCAGGATCTGCTGGCTGTGTTCGCAAGAGTGCGAGAGCATCTGGCGCCTGGAGGCGTGTTCGTTGTTGACTTCTCCATACCGAATGTCAAGGCCATGATCGAGTCCAGCGGGGAGGAAGAGGTATTCGAGGTCATCCACCCGGTCCGCGGCAGCAGGATAGTCGACACCTACAAGGCCACCTTTGATTTCGCCAGGCAGATCGAGACCATCGACACTCGCCTGGAGGAATGGGATGGTGGCTCGCTAGTTAGGTGGGCCCGAGCCCAGTCAGAGCGCGGCATATACTTCCCGCGGGAGGTAGCGCTCGCTCTGACGTGCAGCGGGTTCAGGATCGCAAAGACGTGGAAGGGCTATCGTCGCGGTCCACTAGTCGAAACAACCCAGGATATAGTATACATCTGCCGGGTCGATGCCTCCCCGTCGCCCTCTGAGCGCCCGCAATAGCCGCGTGACTTGTTCCTGTGCGCTCAAAGCAGAGGTCACCTTCGTGACCACTACAGACGTTGGGGTGAATGTGAACCACTTGCTCTCAGGGGTTACTATCACGGAACCTTGCAGTCCGCCTTGGTTCCACGCCCCGGTTTCATCAGTGACTGCGGGCTATGGCACCGAACTCAGCCTTACAGAAACACCGCTGGCGCCGACTCCGTTGAGGGAGAGGACTCTCCCACCTGCGCAGAACACCATGTACTCCGCCACACAATCGGCGGCGGTATCGGGGCCATTCAACACATGATGTGAGGGCGAAAACCGCCAGCCATCTCTGGAGAATGTTGCGGTGACCTGGCCGTTGTGATGCGGCCCGAGAATGCGGGCGCAGCCAGCGTAGGTCTTCCGCATAGACGAATTCCTCGCAGGCGGAACAAGGCTGGCCCGGGGCTTGGCTGAGCCGGAAGGACGGCCTGCCTTGTGAATACCTGGCGACTGCACAAGGCTCCTGAGGAGAATCCGGCGCATGGCCATACTCCCCCATTCGGTTACATCGTCAAGGCTTCTGGGAGCATGTTTTGTTCTGTGTGTCGCCGACCTTCTGCGAAAAATCGATTTCATTCCCCAACGTCTGTGCGCCTGGTAGTTACCATAGTTTGGACCATTCTGCTCGTTTTGTGGCCGGTTTTCTGAGCGACCTGCTCGGATTCTGCCAGGTTTGGCCGGCACTAGTTGTCTGAATTCGCGCCGGCAACGGCGCCTCCTTTTTCTGGAG